>PVMK01189117.1_pt1 | contig 17206 bp, 11 predicted proteins | sample 1853481 | NCBI WGS metagenome assembly PVMK01 (sample SAMN08533507, study PRJNA380276) | Marine sediment metagenome, whole genome shotgun sequencing project.
ACTATATGCGCTTGCCACGTTTGAAGCTTGCATTCATTGGCGCCATCTTGCAATTTCCAAATACCCGCAAGCTGAATGCGCAGGGTGTTTTCGGCAGGAGAGCTAAAAGAGATCTTGGTGGGTTCGGATGGTTGATTCATGGCGCCAATGCATGCAAGCTTCAAACGTGGCAAGTGCATATAGTAGCGATAAAGATTAGGAAGTGTAGCGGATTTCGGGGTGTGGTCCAATATCTATTATGATATTTGGGTGGCCTCACAAAGGCGTGGACGGGACGTTCCCTTAATACCATGGTTGATGCTCTAACTCTGCGAACGCATCAAGTTTCGGTCTTTTAGTTGACAAAACCGGTTTGAGGCCTACCAGATCTCGGCGCTATTTGACCTTTCTGTTTACCCTTTCCTTGAGGTACACTCCCCTTTCGCAGAGACGGCAAAACATAGTGTAGACTCTTTTGAGAATAATGCAAATCATCAAGGTTTTTTTATGAATCGAATCCTTTTCATCACTCACTCCGGGATTGTTGCTTTTCCTGATCGAATTCATTGGGCCATTGCCTTTTTGACCCTTATTGGTCTGACGGGTGGGTGCACGGATCCCGAAAAGCCCCCGCCCCCAATCCCCGAGGTGACGGTGATGCAGATACAGCCCAAAGACACACCTGTCACATTCGAATTCGTCGGAATCACTCAAAGCTCACAACAGGTCGAGGTCCGTGCGCGCGTGAACGGTTTTCTGGACGAACGTCTTTACACAGAGGGGAGCATCGTCAAAAAGGGAGAGGTTATGTTCAGGATGGACCGCAAGCCCTTCGAGGCGAAACTTGTCGCTGCCCAGGGAGCACTGGCTCAACAGAAGGCCAGACTCTGGACGGCGCACGCGAATCTTAAGCGGATCAAACCGTTGGCGAAAGCCAATGCTTTGAGCAAGAAGGACCGTGATGATGCTCAGGGTCGGTTCAACTCGTCGGCGGCGGCTGTGGAAATGGCCAAGGCCGATGTTGTGACGGCCGAACTCAACCTTGGCTATACCACGATTCATGCGCCAGTGACCGGTGCCTCCAGTTTTGCCCGTATTCAGAATGGTGCCTACGTCAATCAGGCCAGCAGTCTCCTTACCTATGTCGCTCAACTTGATCCTATTTGGGTGAATTTCAGCGTGTCCGAGGACGAGTTCCTTAGATTCCGGGCAGAAAAGAAAAGTGGCCGACTTCGTACTCCGGGAAACGAAGTCGTCGATGTTGAGATCGAGATGGCTGACGGTTCAATTTACCCGGAAAGCGGCAGGCTTTTCTTCAGAGATGCCAATTACAACATCGAGACGGGTACCTTCCTCATTCGTGCAACCTTTCCCAACCTGCAGGGTGTGCTGCGACCGGGGCAATTCGTGCGGACGCGTTTGAAAGGTGCCTCCCGTCCAAATGCGATTCTTGTTCCACAGAAGGTCTTGTTGCAGGGCGCCAAGGGTTTCTTTGTTTGGATTGTTGACAAGGAAGGCAAAGCACAGACACGACATGTCGAGGTGGGGGACTGGCAAGATGATAACTGGTTTGTCTTCAAAGGGCTTTCGGCTGGTGATAGCGTGATCACGGGCGGAATGATCCGTCTTTCCGTCGGGACCACAGTCAAGATCGTCACACCGGATGCCGGTCTCGTGGAGGACCAGTCCAACGATGTTGAACCGGGTATTGCTCCAGCCGCGCTGGAGAAGCCGAAAGCGGCCGACAACTAAGTCAGGGATCGCCACCGATGTTTTCACATTTCTTCATTGACCGGCCGATCTTTGCAGCGGTCATCTCGCTCATCATCTGCATCGGCGGCGCAGCTGCCATGGTTAACCTGCCCATCTCCCAATACCCTGACATCACGCCCGTCCAAATCCAGGTAACGGGAACCTATCCTGGAGCCGATGCCCAAACGGTGGCGCAAAATGTCGGTGCGCCCATTGAGGATCAGGTTAATGGCGCGGACAACATGATTTACATGCAATCCACCAGCTCCTCGACCGGCAACTATACTCTCAATGTGTACTTCGACCAGGGCACCGATCCCCAACTCGCACAGGTTGACGTGCAGAACCGTGTGCAATGGGCCATGCCTAAGCTTCCTTCCGCGGTCACCGCACAAGGCGTCATTGTGAAGAAGACGACTCAGAGTTTCATGATGATCATCGCGCTTTATTCCCCCGATAACCGGTACCACCCGGACTACGTGGCCAACTATGCCAATATCTATGTCCTGGACACGATCAAACGCATTAATGGTGCGAATCAGGCTGCCATCTTCGGAGTGCCGGACTATGCCATGCGCATCTGGCTCCGCCCGGATCGTATGGCACAGCTCGGCATTACGGCCACTGATGTAGCCAATGCTGTGAGTGAACAGAACCAGCAGTTCGCCGTAGGCCGCATCGGTCAATCACCGACGCCTGAGCCGGTCTCCCAGACCTTTCCTATCAGCACCTCCGGTCTGCTCACTGAGCCCAAACAGTTCGAGAACATCATCTTGCGTGCCGAGGAACAAGGCGCGGCAATCACACGCATTAAAAACATTGGCCGTGCAGACCTCGGCCGCAAGGACTACTCCATTCGGTCAAAGTATCAGGGCAAGGACGCCACACTCATCGTGGTCTACCAGCAACCGGGTGCCAATGCCCTGGAGGTCGCAAAACAGGTTTACGCCACATTAGAGAACCTTTCGAAGAGCTTTCCCGACGGGCTGAAGTACGATATGGCGCTGGATACCACCAAATTCGTGCAGGCCTCCATCGACGAAGTCATCCACACGTTCTTTGAGGCCGTGGTGCTCGTCGTGCTCGTCGTGTTCATCTTTCTACACAGCTTACGGCTCACCATCATTCCGACTCTGGCGGTCCCGGTCTCGATCATGGGAGCCATGATCGGCATGATGGCGTTCGGCTTTTCAATAAACATGGTGACCCTGTTCGGCATGATTTTGGCCATTGGCATTGTGGTGGACGACGCCATTGTGGTCATTGAGAACACGGAGCGAAACATGACTCAGTTCGGGCTTTCACCGAAGGCGGCTGCCAAGCGTGCCATGACCGAAGTGACGGGGCCTGTGGTCGCGATCGTGCTGGTGCTGAATGCGGTGTTTATCCCGGTAGCGTTCCTGGGCGGGATGACAGGACAGCTCTATAAGCAATTTGCAGTCACGATTGCTATTTCCGTGGTCTTCTCCGGATTAGTCGCGCTCACCCTCTCTCCGGCGCTCGCCGCCATCCTGCTCAAACCCAGCCATGGCGAGAAAGGCCGCCTGGTCACGTGGTTCGAAAATACGCTCGAACGTGTCACGAATGCCTACATAGCCGGTACCAAATGGATTATGCGTCGAGTGGCCGTGGCCTTCGGGGCCTTCGCCGCGATAATTGTCGTCGCGGTTTGGCTGTTCTCGATTTGGCCCTCGGCCTTCGTGCCCCAGGAGGATCAGGGATACCTGTTCGTTCCGTATTTTTTACCTGACGCCGCCAGCCTGGATCGGACCGGGGCGGTGGGTTCCCGTGCCGCCGATTTTATGATGAAGCACCCCGCCGTCAAAAACGTGACCCAGGTCGATGGGTACAGCCTCGTTGACCAACAGAACAAAACGAATCGTGGGCTGTTGTTTGTCTCCTTAAAGGGTTTTGAGGAACGGCAGAGCGAGGAACTCTCAGCACCTGCTCTCATCCAGGCTGCCGCGAAGGAGTACGAGGGGATCATCGATGGGCGGGTGTTGCCCCTCAACCCGCCAGCCATCCCCGGGCTGGGGGTCACGGCAGGCTTCGAGATGTGGGTCCAGCAGAAAGGTGATGGTGACTACGCGCAGCTCGTACATTATGTCCAGAAAATGGTTGCCAAGGCCCACACGATTCCCGAACTGGCCGGCGTCAGCGCCACGGTCAGCGCCGACAACCGTCAGTTACGTGCGGATCTGGATCGGGAGAAGACGGAACTCCTCGGCGTACCGGTATCGGACGTGTACGACACGCTGCAAACGCTGTTCGGTTCACTGTACGTCAATCAGTTTCCTAAGAGTTCGCGACTCTGGCAGGTCATCCTGCAGGCTGAGCCCGAATACCGGCTGAGCCCGAAAGATATCGACCAGATCTACGTCCGTAATAAAACAGGCCACATGGTTCCTCTCTCGGCCCTGGTCAACACCAGTTGGGCGACTGGTCCCGATCTCGTGACCCGGTTCAATAACTATCCAGCTGCCAAGATCACCGGTGGTCCGGCAGCAGGGGTGAGTTCAGGACAGGCACTGGAAATCATGGAACAGCTTGCCAAAGATATGTTGCCTGAAGAGTATGGTATTGAATGGGCCGGCGAGTCCCGTGAAGAGAAACTGGCGGGTGGCACCTCGGCGATTGCCTTCACCTTTGGGCTGATCTTTGTATTCCTGATTCTTGCGGCCCAGTATGAAAGCTGGACACTGCCGTTCGGCGTTCTTATGGCCGTGCCGTTTGCCCTGTTGGGGGCGTTGCTGGCGATCGTGTTGCGTGGCATTCCCAATGACGTATATTTTCAAATCGGGCTGCTCACCCTGATCGCGCTGGCCGCCAAAAACGCTATCCTCATCATCGAATTTGCGGTAGATCTCCACAAGGAAGGCAAGTCCCTCTATGATTCGGCCGTTGAGGCGGCGAAGATGCGTTTCCGGCCCATCGTGATGACCTCGTTTGCGTTTATCCTCGGGGTTGTTCCGCTTGCGATTGCGAGCGGGGCTTCGGCCAACAGCCGCCATTCCATTGGAACCGGTGTAATCGGCGGTATGCTCGGTGCCACGGCCATTGCGGTGTTCTTCATTCCGATGTTCTTTCTGGTACTGGAAAAACTTGGTACAAAACGGTCTGACAATAAGGAGGCACCGGGAGACAAAGAGTCTGGGATAAAGGAGGACGATTCCGATGGCCCCATGGCATCACAAATTCCTGACGAGGAAAGAAGGGAATGAGTGAACCGGATCGCACTTGCTGGCCTCTGGTCCTGTTCCTGGCCCTGACTCTCTCGGGGTGTGCCGTGGGCCCCGACTACGAGCGCCCGCAAGTGGTAAGTCCGGACGCATGGCGCGTCGACTATGCGGCGGCAGCCGAGGTAACCAATATGCGCTGGTGGGAGCAATTCGAGGATCCGGCGCTTAATGAATTGATCGATATTGCACTGAAGGAAAATTGGGATATCCGCATTGCCGCGGCACGCGTGGAAGAGTTCGCAGCACGTGTAGATATGGCCTTCTCCGAGTTCTTGCCACAGGTTGAATACAAAGGGACAGGTTTCCGCCGTCGTATCTCTCCCGACGATCCCAATATCGCGGACAGCATTAATCGCACCGCCGTTCGATATGGTGGAGCGGCAACCCTGAATTGGGAGCTGGATTTATGGGGACGAATCCGACGGAGCAACGAGGCTGCCCGTGCGGAGTTGTTGGCTCAGGAAGAAAACCGGCGAACCGTGATCCTCTCCCTGGTCTCGGCGGTGGCCACCTCTTATGTGGACTTGCGCAGGTATGATCGCCAGCTTCAGGTATCCCTAGATACCCGTGAGGTACGAGCCGAGACTCTGCGACTGTTCGAACTGCAGTTTAAGGGTGGGGTGATCTCCGAGATCGAGTTGGCCCAGGCTCGTTCAAATTACGAGAAGGCTGCTGGGCAAGTCCCCAGGTACCAGCGTAAGATCGCGCTCACCGAAAATGCCCTTTCGGTACTTCTAGGGCGCAACCCTGGCGCTATTTCCCGTGGAAAGACCATTGATGAACTGGTAGTACCTCCGGTCCCCGAAGGAGTGCCCTCTACTCTTTTGGCCAGGCGACCCGATATCCGCTCTGCCGAGCAGAATCTCATTGCGGCCAATGCCCTTATCGGCGTGGCGCGGGCTCAATACTTCCCTACCATTTCCTTGACCGGGATATTGGGGGTCGCAAGTGACAGCCTTTCCAGCCTTTTTGGCAACGCCACCAGTTTATGGAAAATCGGGGGGCAGGCCTTGGGGCCAATCTTTGCTGGCGGACGTATTTCGGCCCAGGTACGCGCGAGTGAAGCGGTGCAGCGTCAGACCCTGATGAACTACATGCAAACGGTTCAGACGGCTTTCAAAGAGGTGAACGATGGGCTGATTGATTTTCAAAAACGACGCGAACAGCTTGAGGCCAAGGGTCGGCGTGTCGAGGCACTGGCTGACTATGCACGGCTGGCAACGCTGCGCTACGACGAGGGATACACCGACTACCTGCAAGTTCTGGATGCTGAACGTTCTCTTTTCGACGAGCAGCTCCTCTATGTCCGTTTACAAGGCATTGTATATGGAGCGTTGGTGACCACCTACAAGGCCATGGGCGGTGGCTGGATTATCGAGGCGCAGAGCACTGCCGATGAAGTTGATTTCCCACCGGAAAAAGAGGACCAACAACTGTTTTTCGATTTCCCCAAGTTCACCAAGCCAATGGGAGCAAAAGGCAGCGAGGGGTATCAGTCTGCAACTCAATAGACTTTTCAGTGGTAAAAGGTTGTCTTAATTCCAGCTGTTACCGACGTCTGAACAAAGGGGTCGGGAGTCTTTTCTTAGCTCAACCGTCAATCTGGTATGCCCTGAATAACGCTACCCTGTTGCCTCTTCGAGCCTAACTTGCCAGACTTTCTAAGCGTTTCCAGGCAACACGGTGTTCATTCGAACACAGTGGCTTAGAATCAATTAAAAAAGACTCCCGACCCCTTTTAATCCCTGACACTGTTTTGTCTCAGAACAAGTTGGACAAAGAAGGGGGGATTGCTAAGGTGATGTTCTTGGCCGTATGGCCAAAAAACTCATCCGCGTAGGGTCAAAAATTTCGAACTCGCTATTTCTCTAGGATTCACCTCAACGCCTCAGAACTCTCTTCCCACTTGTCTCTCCCCATCGGATCTCCGATACTCCATACCAAAAGGAACGTTCTCATACCCAAGTGGAGGACCTATGGAGTGGAAAACATCACTCGCCTATATCACCGGGGTCCGATTGGAGAGGATTGGGATATGAACTCAGAAACTCAGAGAAGTAGGGGCGGAACAGCCATCATCTTTTCGAAAAGGTTTTTCCCCGCCTTGATCTTAGTGTGCGCTTGTGTATTTCCCCCTCCTCTTTTCGCCGCTGAAACCGGTAAAAGTGGAGTTGGAGAAAAAACCCGCGAAAAACCCGTCGAGACGGTTGCCGAAAAAGCTGCCGAGGATATGGAACAGGCGGAGCTCAAGGCCACACGCCCGGAGGCGTTAAAAGGGCCCACCACCGTAAACTTTATGGTGTTCGTCTTGAACATCAGTAAGATTGATGACGCCGGCCAAAACTTTACCGCCAATGTGTTTTTGCGTCTTCGCTGGAAAGATCCACGGCTGGCGAATCCTGAAGGGGCCGTTCGGCAGGCTCGCATCGAGGAAGTTTGGAATCCTCGGATTCTGCTCGCCAATCAACAGGGGCGTGTCGCGCGCGCGCTACCTGAAATCGTGCAGGTTCATCCCGATGGCACGGTGTTGTATTTTCAGCGGTACACGGGAAAGTTTTCTCAACGGCTGATGCTGGCCAATTTCCCCAGGGATACACACAGCTTCATCGTTCAGTTTGTAGCGACCGGCTACTCAGCCGACGAATTAACATTCAAGCCGGACCTCGTAAGAAATGTTCTTGGGGGGTCCATGGCCAAAGAGGTGTCCTTGCCGGATTGGAAAATTCTACAGTACGAGACGCGGACAGATCCCTACAACCCGGTAGAAGAAATCAACGCCGCGGCTTTCGAGTTTCAGTTTGTCGCCCAACGTCATATGGCCTATTATCTCTGGCAGGTGGTATTGCCGCTGGTGGTCATCGTCATTATGTCATGGACGGCCTTTTGGATCGGGCGAGAGCATATAAATGTGAGGATCGCAGTGGCAACGAGTTCCATTCTGACCCTGGTCGCGCAGCGCTTTGTCTTGGCTACTCTGCTACCCAAGCTTCCATACATGACGCGTCTGGACTATTTCACCGTCGGGACTACCCTCCTGGTGCTTCTGGCTTTGATCCTGGTGATAGTGACAGGCTTTCTTGTCGTGCACGGCCGAGAACGCCAAGCCCAAAACATCGACCACTGGGCTCGCGGGGCCTTTCCGGCCGCGTTTCTTCTGTTGATAGGCTGGTTTATGGTGGGATGACCCATTGGCTTAAAAGGAAAAAATTCCAGGCTATGACTAGGCCGCAGTGATTTGTGATATCGTGGGCCGAGTCGGTACGGAGTACGCGCCATGGACGTGGGCAGAAACCAACGATACATACCATACTTCCCATGCTTCGGCTCGAAGCTGCATCGTAGTAGGATAATCACATCGCTTCATTTTTCAGTTCGATAGCACACGGAAACTTCTTCATTCCTCACCCAAGGCCTTCCTTCAGGCGAACAGAAAAAAAGGAAAAAGAATAGATGCCAAAGGCAAAGCGCATTCTGCTGGCACTGATCATGGCCAGCTTCGTCTGGGCTCTCCTGCAAGGATTTGGCCCCGTCTCTAGTCTTGGCACAGAGATAGCGGCTGAAGAGAAGAGCGGGGTTGCTCTTACCGAATCTTCTGAAGGGAAGAAGGGGGGAGCACACCCTGTGGAAGAAAGCGGGGCGCATGGGGAGGGAGGAGGCCATGAAGACCCCTTCTCCCTTGTCATACTTTTGCTGGCTGTTGTCATACTGCTTGCCATGGTCGGCCGGTGGGCCGCCGCGCGATTACACCAGCCCTCAGTCTTGGGAGAACTCCTCATTGGAGTCCTCGTCGGAAACGTGCTCTATGCACTAGAGAGACCTCTTGCGACCCTGATTATGCACATGGACGAAGGCGGCAAAATCTTTAGAGAGATTTGGACATCTGGAGTCTCGATTTCTGAGGCGGCAAGGAAGACACTGCCCTCCACTGAATTCGGACCTGATGGAGTCGGAACTCTCCTCGTCAACATCCTCACCGGACCTGAGGCGGTGAAATATGTCTTCTGGGTCATTGCACTATGGATGTTTTCGCAATTAGGCGTCATTCTCCTGCTCTTCATGGTTGGACTTGAGTCGAGGGTGGATGAAATGCTCCGCGTAGGCCCCAGGGCTTTGCTGGTGGCCATTACCGGAATCGTCGCGCCGTTGGCACTCTCTTACGCGGTGACACTCTGGCTCCTGCCTGAGGATTCGATGCAGGCCCATCTGTTCATCGCAGCAATTATGTGTGCAACCAGCGTCGGGATTACCGCTCGGGTCTTCAAGGATTTCGATCGACTTCACACGCCCGAGGCCAAGATCATTCTCGGAGCCGCGGTGATTGATGATGTGCTTGGGCTGATTCTCCTCGCAGTGGTAGCGGGGATCGTGACCTCGGGCACGGTTCAATTGCTGGAAATCGGACGGATAGTCCTCTTGGCCACCCTCTTCATGGGCACAGTGATTCTGTTCGGTGAACGCTTCGTCCGATTCAGTATTCCCCTGGTCAATCTGCTTGACCGACATCATTCTAAGGTCCTGTTTCCTTTGGGCTTATGCTTCTTGATGGCATGGTTGGCAAATCAAATCGAACTGGCCACCATCGTCGGCGCATTTGCCGCAGGGTTGATCCTCAATGAGGAACACTTTTCCAAGTATTCCGATGAGAAATTGTCAATGGAAGAAATATTGAAGCCAGTCGAAGCGATCTTTGCCCCGATCTTCTTTGTGCTCATGGGCATGCAGGTGAACCTGGAATCCTTTCTCGACCCGGCAGCCATTTGGTTGGCGCTGGCCTTTACCGTAACTGGCATCATTAGCAAGCTGGTCACTGGTATCCCGGCGGGATCTGGGATTGACCGTCTGACAGTGGGAATTGGGATGGTCCCGCGGGGTGAAGTAGGGCTGATCATGGCAAGCGTGGGAAAAGGGCTAGGAGTGATGTCGGATGCAGTTTTCACCGCTATTGTGATAGCCATTATCGTGACCACCCTGATCGCACCCATAGGGTTAAAATGGGCACTCTTCCGACATCAAGATAAGGTAGAAGGCAGCTAAAAGAGAAGATAAGACAATCCCAGGAGACTGCGAGTATACTCTATCCTATGGATAGTAAAACCACAGAAGGCCTAAATCATTTCGTGACAGGGGGAAGGGAACTTGTTGCAAATGATCATATTTGCAATATTGACTTTCCTGATCGCAAGCTATTCCCTAATTGACACCTCGCTGCGTTTTCGTAAATTTTTTGTTTGCCCCAAAAGGGCGTGTATTTTTCCTATCCCTAATAAAGGAGCGAATCCACATGTTGAACAAACCATTTTCAATAAGGTCCCGATGGCGTTTGATGGTGTTGGTTCTTTGGGTCTTCACCTTGGGAGCGAACCAGGCTTACGCCCAGAAAGCTGAGGCATTCGAATCCCCTCAGGTGCTTCACCTGTCGGAAGTCCTTCCCCCTGATGTGACGGTGGGCCCCGATTATCGCATTGGGGATTTAGTGTACAACGACGGACTCATGAATCGATTCGACATTAATTCTGACTATGGATTTCTGTCGGTGGAAGGTTCAGACTTGTTGAAGGTGCGTCTACAGGAAATCGAGGCCCTTCGGCAGATGGAAGAACTCAAACGCACTCAGCTCTATGGCGACGCCTTTAAAAAAGCTGCAACCGGACCCCTTAAATTGGCTAAAGGGCTTGTCCTGCATCCACTGGACACGCTGTCCGGGGTTGGCACCGGGATAGGCAAATGGTTCAGCCAAATCGGCCATACCATTTATGGGGACCCCTCCGAAATGGAAGAAGGGACCTTAAAGGTTATCTTCGGCTTTGATGGGATGAAGCGAAAATTTGCTTACGAATTCGGGGTGGACCCCTATTCGACGAATCCGTTGCTTCAAGATCGGCTCAACAGCATCAGTTGGACCGCCTTCGCCGGGAACATGACGGTGAGGGCTGCGTTCATGGCCATTCCTGGGGCGGCTGGTATGGCGGTCAGTGGTACCGGCTTTTCAAAAGGCATGAGAATCCTCGCACGAGATAAAACCCCGGCGGAGTTGAAAAAGTACAACCGGGAAAAGCTTAAAGCCATGGGCGTCGATGAAGATGTGGCAGAGACATTCCTTGACCATCCCAAATGGTCTCCGACGGCGAAAACCTACCTTGTAGGTGCCTTAGAACAGATGAATGAAGTTGAGAACCGGCAGGCCATGGTTACGGCTGCAACCCTGGTTCAGTCAGACGACCTTGTCTACTTTCGCCAGCGGCAGGCTGAGATGATGGCCGCCTATCATCTGAAAGTTTCTCCCGTTGCCCGCATGATTCGATTGGGTGAAATTGCTGGGTCACAGAAGAAAGACGGCACGCTCGTCTTGATCTTTCCGGTTGATCACGTCGCGTGGCTCAAAAAGGTTAAGGACAGCGTCATGATAACGTCCCGCGAGGTCACCCAAAATATACCGAATCTCACAGGCAAGGAGCTGTGGTTAGGTGGGACGGCTACGCCGGTTGCCCGCCAGAACCTGGAAGCTCAGGGATGGGTGGTGAAAGAAAACGCGTTCAAAAAACTAACCCTGGATTGACATTGAGGAGGAGCCGATGGTCAGGAAAAACGCCCTGGGGGCTCAAACTCAACGAAAGCCTCCTCAATCATGGCAGCGAGAGAATGCCTAGACCGATCAAATCCCTTGCCTGATGCAAAAAGTTGATGGGCTCCCGCTGCAAAGAGAGAGTGGCCTGAGCGGGTTGAATCCACATCGTAAGTTAAAAAACATTGGAAAAAAATGAAATAATCTATCGATGATGAAAAAACCTAATCTGATTCAACGGTACGGTTTATTACTCACCCGGCGCAGCACAGTGGCTATGGGTCTGATCTTAGCGTTTGGGTTTATCGGAGGGATTGTCTTTTGGGGAGGGTTCAATACGGTGCTCGAAGCCACCAACGCCGAACAGTTCTGCATCGGCTGCCATGAAATGAAGGATAATGTGTATGCGGAATACACAACCAGCATTCATTTCAGTAACCGGTCAGGTGTACGAGCCACTTGTGCGGACTGTCATGTCCCCCATGAATGGACAGATAAAATCATCCGGAAGGTCCAGGCGATCAGGGACATTTGGGGGGCTCTCACGGGCGTGGTCGCAACCCCAGAAAAATTCGAAGCCTATCGGCTGACCATGGCCAAAAGGGAATGGTCGCGACTTCGTGCCGATGATTCATTGGCTTGCCGGAATTGCCATGACCAGGGCTACTTTAATCTGGCGAAGCAGGACTTTCGTTCGGCCTACATGCATTCCCACATGAAGGAGTTGGGTAGTTATACCTGCATCGACTGTCATAAGGGTATTGCGCACACCATACCCAAGTTCGAGGGATTGGAAGTGCTGGCTCCGACCGTCCTGGTCGCTGAAGCCGAAAAAAGACGGTCAGGAGGCAAAGCAAGATCGTGGAGGTATGATCGATGAGTGCTGGAGAGACTTTTATCTGGCATGTTCTTGGCTATTCGACTATGGCAATGATCTTCATTGTTGGATTTGTCATCACGGCAGCCATTGGGTGTTTTTTGCTTGGACTGATTGGTCGTGGGGAGGAGCAGTGACATGATGCTACAAGTATTCCGAATGCTTCCCTTCTTACTGACAGCCACCATCATGACGAATGTGGTCTTGGCTGAGGATGACAAGAAAAATGGCCAACAACTGTACGCTCGTCATTGTGCTTCTTGTCACGGGCAATACGGTGAAGTGAGTAATGAGGTCATTCCGAACTTGCTGGGCCAGTATCCCGGCTACATGTTGTCGCAACTGGCGAATTTCGTCTCGCCCGATCCGAAGACCGCGCGCCGCGGCGTGGCCGGTGAACTCAAGCGATCCCTGCTTCTGGAACTGACCGTTCAGGACTTCCGCGACATCGTGACCTACCTGGACAGCATCGAATACAAAGTTGTCGGTGCGAGTGATGAGGAAGCAAAGGCACGGGGTAAGCTGGCCTACCAGGGATGGTGGTTGGCCAACTACGCCGGTTGCGGTAACTGCCATGGCGATGATCAGATGGGTCTCAGACTTCGCGATCCAGAGAATGGCGAGCTTGATCCGACCATCTATGCGCCCTTTACGCCCAAACTGATGGCCCTATCAGGGGAATATATCGACCGGCAGCTACGGAATTATCAGGATGGCCGACGAGCAGGAGGCATGGCGGCGATGAAGCACATCATGGCGCCGCTGTTCCGCACGCCACGGCTGATCCAGGCGATCGGCGAGTACGCCAAGGGTGTGTCGGTCGTTCCACTTGTCGACGAGAAGAAGGGGCCGATGCAATGAGACAGGTCGCGCTCTTGAGCTTGATGGTCTTTCTGAGCGGAATCCCTCATGCCCTCGCCGAGATTCCCTATGTCGTCAAAAACGGGATCGAGGAGGTGGATTACGATAAACTCAACCCGATCAAGGATTTTAAGCTTCCCGATTCCGGGCAATTTCGCGACTCCACCTGGGTTCATGGAGAAGACGCCGACCATAACCGAAACCCCATGAGTTTCAAATTGATGCACAACGATCAAATTGTCTATGACAACAACACCAGGCTGATGTGGGAGCGAAATTTAAACTTCAGGAGTAAAAAATTAATGCCCCCGAAGGGCGAGCGGATGGCACAGGATGTTTTCTATCCCAAAGAGCTTGAGCCTAAACGTCGCCCTTATCATGAAGGTGTGCAATATTGCAAAAACCTGCGGCTCGGCGGCTATGACGACTGGCGCATGCCGACGACCAAAGAAGGGCATACTATCGCTCACTACGGGTCGGCTCGCCCGACGATTCACATGAAGTACTTCAAGGACGTGTTTGCCGGTCTTCCTGGCTACGGGGATCGTGGAAAAGGCGGCATGTGGGTGGGGCCGATAGCCCCGGATCATCCCAATAGTGCCTGGCATCTTGGATTCATCGATGGACATGTGATGGGTTATCCAAGAGGGGGGTATAAGACAACCCGTTGTGTCCGGGCTGACAGCAATGGGGTGTACTGGTTACCAGAATTGAAAGATAACGGTGACGGCACCGTTACCGACAATTTCTCTAACCTGATGTGGATCCAGGGTGTTCCACCAGAAACGTCGGAGTGGGAAGAGGCCCTACAATATTGCGAAAATCTTGTGTTCGCAGGGCATGCTGATTGGAAACTGCCCAGCAACAAGGAACAATCAAGCCTGGTGGATTATCGCAAAATGAAGCCCTCACTCGATGAAACGTTTTTCCCCGATACCGATTACAAAGCCTACTATTGGTCACGGACGAACGAGACGCGGGACGCCGCGCGGAACCTGATGTCGGAAACGACTCTTCAGCCCGAAGACACCGAAGTCGACAACGCCCACGAAAATGCATTCGCCCAAAGTTACATGTTAGGGGCCAATTGGCGCGTGCCTCGCCGAGGTTTTGATGCATTGACCCGTTGTGTGAGATGGGTCGACTAAGATGGAGTGGGTGACATCGCTGTAGTGGAGAGTTGCTTCACTTCGTGATATTTCCTTAATTCTTATGTTTTCTCGCGCCAGATTGAATACAGTACCCAGATCCCGCCCACCAACGCCCCGATAGCAAAACCTTCATAGATGTTGATGCCATAGACGGTTGGCCCTGTGGCCAATGACATCACAATGGAGGTTCCAAGGATTAGGGCCGAGGTAATCGCCGCCATCGCGAGCCGGTTGCCCAGGCGCGAGATACGTTTGGTGAAGTCATCTAGTTGATGGACTTCAATCTGAACCCGGAGTTTCCCATCTTGTGCCTGGGTTATGAGTCGGTGGAGTTCCTTGGGCAGCTCACCCAAGAACTCCGCGGCTTCGGCCAGTACTTTGAACCCGCGCTTGGCTAAGTTTTGTGGTGAAAATTGTTCCATCACCGTTTGGGTGAGTATGGGTTGTATCGTGGTGATCATATCAAATTCTGGATCCAGCTTCCGGAATGCCCCTTCGAGTGACACGAAAACTTTCAGCAACATGGCTTGGTCCGGAGGCATACTGAGTTTGTTATTCCTCACCAGGCCTAAGAGATCGTTGACCATCACCGCCATATCCATTTTTTTCATGTCTGTCCCGGTAACCTTATATTTGTCCAGAAACTCGTCCACCTGCTCGAGGAGTTCGCCAGGCTTCTCTCCCTTTCGCCCTGCCCATTCCAGTAAGATCGTCGCCAGGCCCTCAGCGTCCTGCTGCACCATGGAGTACAGGAGTTTCATGATCTGTTTGCGTCTTAATTCCGACACCCGGCCAATCATGCCAAAGTCGATGAAGGCAATCCGTTCGCCGGGCAAGATGAAAAAATTTCCCGGATGGGGATCGGCATGAAAGAGCCCATCCACCATAATCATTTTGAGCACGGCCTTCCCCCCAATCTGGGCAATGCGTTTACGGTCCATTCCGGCTTCATCGATGGCGTCAATATTCACCCCTGGGATCCCGTCAATACATTCTTGGACATTAATGCGTTCCTTGGTCCATTCCCAGTACACTTTGGGAATCACAATTTGGTCATCCCCTTCGAAGTTGGCGGCCACTTGCTCGGCATTTTGCCCTTCCGTCATGAAGTTGAGTTCATTTTGTATCGATTTCACAAATTGTTGAACCACTTTTTGAGGATGATAGGTGGCCAACTCTGGGACGTGCTTCTCAATCAACGACACCAAATAACTTAAGATGCGCATATCGGCTTCAATTTTCGCGCGGATCCCGGGGCGTTGAATCTTGAGTATGACTTTGGTTCCGTCTTTCAATGTGGCCCGATGAACCTGGGCCATAGAAGCGGCAGCCAGTGGTGTGGTCTCGACCTCCTCAAAGATTTCTTCAAGAGGTGCTCCTAAATCTTCTTCGATTTGAGGACGAAGCTCTTTGAAGTCCAGGTATGGTGCCTGCGATTGGAGTTTTTCGAATTCACTGATCCATTCAGGTCCGAACAGGTCCGGGCGCGTGGCAAGAATTTGGCCGTCAATACATTCTTGGACATTAATGCGTTCCTTGGTCCATTCCCAGTACACTTTGGGAATCACAATTTGGTCATCCCCTTCGAAGTTGGCGGCCACTTGCTCGGCATTTTGCCCTTCCGTCATGAAGTTGAGTTCATTTTGTATCGATTTCACAAATTGTTGAACAACTTTTTGAGGATGATAGATAGCTAACTCTGGGACGTGCTTCTCAATCAACGACACCAAATAGCTTAAGATGCGCATATCGGCTTCAATTTTCGCGCGGATCCCGGGGCGTTGAATCTTGAGTATGACTTTGGTCCCGTCTTTCAACGTGGCCCGATGAACCTGGGCCATTGAAGCGGCAGCCAGTGGTTTGGTCTCTACCTCCTCAAAGATTTCTTCAAGAGGTGCTCCTAAATCTTCTTCGATTTGAGGACGAAGCTCTTTGAAATCCAGGTATGGTGCCTGCGATTGGAGTTTTTCGAATTCACTGATCCATTCAGGTCCGAACAGGTCCGGGCGCGTGGCAAGAATTTGGCCGAGTTTGACAAAGGTTGGTCCTAATTTTTCAAAGACTCTGCGCACACGGGCCGGGCGTTCTAAATTGGCCAACTCTTCTGGATGTTCCAATTTCAGTGCCTTGCCGGCGCTTAAACCGATGTCTTGAAGACCCATCTTTTTGCAGATTTCCCCGAAGCCAGCGATGCTGAGCCACCTGACGATTTCGTGTAGTCGACTCAGATTGGCAATTTTCGTTTCAAGTCCCATAGGTTAGCCCTCCTGTGATTCCTGTTTTTTCTCTCCCTTGGCGCCACTGAGCTTCCCGGCAAGGTTGGCCAGGACCTCACCCGCAACTTGTGCGAAGTGCTGACCGGTAGAAAAGGCTGTGTTGAGTGCGTGCTTGATGTCCGTTTCTCCCCTCCGTTTCAACTCTCCGGCCGCCTCTGAAATGGTTGAACCTAAAAGCGCTCAACCGCCGTTTCTAGGATTATGTAAAAAAAGAAAAAGAAAATGCAAATTAACAAAAATGGTATTCTGGAAGAACTGAGGATCATCGTTCAAGGCACACAATCGAATCCTGCCTTGAGATATTTAATTTGTAAAAGCCTGTGTTTCTTTGGAATCATACGGAATGGATGGTTCCGCGCTCTTTCATTTGGATCCCTAACATGTTCGTCTTCCAAGGGCCGACGCCCGCCGCCCGGCCCTCTGGATGGACGCTCTCATGACCCGGCGAGCCTTGTTTGAGCGCAGCGAGTTGGCTCGCCCTCCCGTGACTTGCGTCCATCTCGTGTAAT
>PVMK01123443.1_pt1 | contig 17202 bp, 20 predicted proteins | sample 1853481 | NCBI WGS metagenome assembly PVMK01 (sample SAMN08533507, study PRJNA380276) | Marine sediment metagenome, whole genome shotgun sequencing project.
TCGTTGAAGTCTTGGATCGTGATCTCCATCCAGTTCCTCCTTCAGGCAGCGACAGTGACTTTGTCGCGGTAGGCGGAGATGGCGTCAATCATGTGTGTGGACGATGGAGCTACTACTCGTTGGACCCGAATCGTCTCACACACATGATTGACGCCATCTCCGCCTACCGCGACAAAGTCACTGTCGCTGCCTGAAGGAGGAACTGGATGGAGATCACGATCCAAGACTTCAACGACTGCCCTCATTGGCTGGAAGCTGCCGAGCATGTTCAATAATTCAAGCCCGCGATCAGGTCTGACAGTCGGGAACGCCATACAGCGGTACAAGAAGATCAAGCACTTCGGCAAGGTCCTCAGGACCAAGGACGGGGAACGCCCCGTCTCATATCAACAGGATCGTCCGTACCGAGGTTGATCGATCGACATCGCCTGGTACCGCATAGACAGGTACGCCGTAGTCGAGCGCAACGCGTGCCGTGATCAACGCCCCGCCCTTGACACCGGCCTCAACGACAAGAAGGACATCAAAACAATCCGCAATGATCCTGTTTCGCGTCAGGAACCTCCAGCAACAGACCCCTGAAAGATCGGCACCGTCAGACAAACTCGCCGAGGTGCTGCAATGGCCCCTTGAATCCGCAGCCGATATGTGCGCCGGTGGCAGCCTGAAGGTTTCGGCCTTGCGCCGCGCGGACGACCGCGGACGACCAACTTCCTCTAGGTTGGTGAAATGCGGAACGCACTAAGGATCCTCATAGCGACCTGGGATGGGGCAGGGAACATTCCCCCAATCAGGACGCTTGCTGGAGCTTTGGCCGCCCGAGGCGACGACGTCCACGTTTTGGGGCACGACTCAACTTGTGAGTCGTTTGAAGCAACGGGCAGCACGTTCATTGAATGGGCAAGCTCCTCACAGCCTCCCTTCATTAGAGAATTCACGCCCCAAGATCTCGAATCTGCCTACGCAGAGGAGCACGTGTTCTTCGGCAAGTCATATCAGTCAGACCTACGTCCAGTCATAGAACAACTGAGGCCGGATGTTGTGATGGTCGATGTGAATCTGAGATACGGAATCCTTGAAAGCCTCCGCGTCCATCAGCCGTTGATTGTGCTCTGCCACATTCTCTACGGAGTCGCCGTACGTTATGACGACACGGTGAGCCCTCACTTCCCTGCGCTCACACAGGCCGTACTTCGCGATGGGGTTCCGGAATTCGCTTCGAGGAGGGCGATGATGGATCAGGCTGACCGTGTTCTCGTATTCAGCTATGCCGGTTTCGACCCACTCTCTGGAAAGGAAGCGGGCGAACGCGTGGTCCACGTGGGCCCTCTTAGAGTTGCAGGCGAGAAGCCGTCCGGCTGGGAACGCCGTATGCCCGATCGCAAGCTCGTGCTCATCGCCCTCAGCACAAGCGACCAGAATCAGGGAGCGACACTGCAGCGGCTTTGCGACGCCTGTGCGCAGCTCGATATCGAAGCTGTCATCACCACCGGGCCAATGGTCGCACCCGAGGACCTCGACACCTCAGAAAACGTGACGGCCGTCGACTTCGTCAACCACGATGACATTCTGCCAGAGACGGACCTTCTGGTAACTCACGCAGGACACGGCACCGTGGCGGCAGCCCTCGGACATGGCGTACCGATGATGTGCATGCCTTTCGGCAGAGACCAAGACTTCAACGCAGACCGTGTGGCAGAGCTGGGACTGGGCACAGTGGTAGACCCGAACTCGCAGACCGATGTTCTGAGTAGATCAATCCGCGACATGCTCGATGACGACGCCCTAAGACAGCGAGCAAGGCAATTCAGTGATTCGCTACAGACACACCCCCGCATCCGAGAGGCACTCGCAGTGATCGACCACACCGTCGACAGCTCACAACAAGACCGGTGAGACGGAGTTCCCCTTTTCCTCGCCGTCCATGCCCGCACTATCCACCTGACGACCCAGTGCGCATATCCGGTGCGGATTGCGCTACCTGAGATCGGCATTCCGTGTCTCTTGCGCGAACAGATTGCCGGATCGAGGACGCTGGTGGATGAGTCGATTGGGTCGCCTTGTTGTCGCTATGCGCTACCTGCGAGCGGCTGAGCCAATGTTCTTCCTCAAAATCCCAGGGGACACCACTTGGGCACCGGAGGCGTGAAATGAGGCTGAGTCGGTTCTAGTTTCTGCTTAGCGACGACGCCATCCTGACTGCGATGCCCATCGGACGCATTCAAACGCTCATCGAAGTGCTTCCATATGAGGTGAGCGAATCTCCTATCTCTCGGACTTGATCCGCTAAACCATCAACTTCGGCAATAGTGGTGCGAGGGTTGATATAGGCTGGACGAATCGCAAACCTGCCCGCTACTCGAGTGGTGGAGGGCACGTATTTGCCTTCGGCGCGGAGGCGGCGCGCGATTTCGGCATTCAGCTCATCCAGCTTTGTTTCCTCCACATCTGACGCTCGGTAGCGAAAACAGCAAATCGACAAGGTCGGCTCCGCTAACAGCTCTAGGTGTGGGTCTTGTTCGACCCGTGCCGCCAAGTGACGCGCAAAATCGTTGTGGCGAACGACCCGCTGGCGCATCCCTTCCACACCGATCTCTTTGATAATCGCCCAGACTTGAACACCGCGAGATGGCGCAGACTGCTCGACATTGAAGTTGTGATACAGCTGGCCAAAATGATCAAACGGGGATCGAACCTCCCCGGCTCCGGCAGCACCTTCGAGATACTCAGCAGGCTCTGTCGTGAAGGCTCTGCCCAATAGCGCTCGGTCACGCACGAACGCGACCCCGCATCCAACCGGGGCCGCGAGCCACTTATGTGGATCCACGACGAGAGAGTCTGCCCCTTCAAGCCCACGATACAAAGGAGCCACACGCGGGTCTAACTTTCCGAAGAGGCCATAGGCGCCATCGACATGAAGCCAAGTGTCAAACTCGGCCGCGAGTTCGACCATTTGCTCTATTGGATCGATCGCTCCGGTATTGACGGTTCCGGCACTGGCAACGAGAGCAATGGGGATTATGCCTTCCGCTCGATCCGTTTCCAAGCCGTTTCGGAGCTCGGTCAGATCGATCCTCTGCTTGTGATCAATCGGAACACTGGCGACGGATCGTCGCCCGAGACCGAGCACTCCCGCAGCTCGAATAACGACATGGTGCACTTCACTGCTCGCGTATATACGGCAGCGCGAGTTCGGAGGTAGCCCGTCTCGAGCCGGATCCACGCCACGTTGTTCAAACGCTCTTTGGCGGGCTGCCCCGAGGCCGACAAGGTTGGCGACAGAACCACCGCTGGTGAAGGTTCCCTGTAGCTCACTCGGCAGACCAAGCAGTTCTGCAAGCCAACGCAGAGCTACAGTCTCTAGGAAGTTGAAGGGTTGAATCCACCACCGTTGTGGACCGGCGACCGTTCCTGCAAGCGCAGCTACCGTTCCTGCAGTCGTGGGCGCCACAGCCATCCAGCCAGAAAACCCGGGTGCGCCAACTCGAAGCCCATACGGAATGATGGTTTCGATCAACTCCAGCAAGACCTCATCGAGACCCTCCCCTGTCTCCGGAATGGGTTGGTCCAACGTTGACTCCCAGATAGATCGCTCCCGTCCAGCAAGGTCGGGACCCCGAAAGCGATTGAAATCTTCGAGGGCCTGCAACAGCGTTCCGATTGCCTCCGACAAACGGGCAGTTTCAGAAGTGTCAACTTGGTTCATGGTCTTACCTTAGTTCGGCCCGATCGAGGGGCTGATTGCCCCAGCGCGGTGGTAGCTGTCGCCCGCAGGGCGACAAGGAGAAACACCGAGACTGCCAACGCTCCCACGGCCAGCAGCGCTCTTCGCTCAACCCGTTCGCCGAATACTGATCTTGGCCATCGGTACCTTCGATTATCACCTGGATGGGTGTGACAAGGCTGCCTCCATCGACGGAATCAAGTGGGTGCACTCACTGCCGACTGCGGATTCATCGTGTCATTGCAGCACCTCAATCCCTCGAAACCACCGATTCAATATGCGCACATTCCCGATCGGGGAAGGGACAGAACGAGCCTTGGAGGGAGACCCGGAGCAGGGGTGCATCCGACAGTCGGGAATGACCGGCGATCCAGATCGTTTGAAACACGTATGGACTTCGAATTCGTCTACGTCGCGGACCCGATGTGCTCGTGGTGCTGGGGCTTCGCCCCCGTTGCAAAACGAATGCAAGAGGTGTACGACGTGCCGCTGCGCGTCGTCGTCGGCGGTTTGCGACCCGGATCCGAAGCCGAGGAGCTCGACGATCGCTTCGCTGGGGTCATGGAGCATCACTGGGAGCAGGTCGAGGCCGCCTCCGGGCAACCCTTCGACAGGTCCTTTCTGGAGCTTCGCGACGGTGGGAGTTACGACACCGAGATCCCTGCCATCGCTGTCGTCACGATGCGTGAACTCAACGAGCCGCAAACACTGCAGTTCCATTCCCGCCTGCAGCGAGCCTTCTACGCTGAGGGCATCGACATCACCGACCCGGCCGCCTACCCCGAACTCACAGCTGGGTTCGATGTCGATGCCGACAGATTCACCGAGCTCTTCACCTCGGACGAGATGAAGACGCGAGCTTGGTCCGATTTCGCACAGTCCCGCTCGCTCGGTGTCACCGGCTTCCCGACCCTCCTCGCACGTGACGGCGAAGAGTGGGCCGTACTCACCCGGGGCTTCGCTCCCGCCGACAAGCTACTGCCTGCACTGTCCGACTACCTGCTCAACCGCTACGCCGATGCCGGCGAAGCCCTGTTCTGTGAGCCCGGCACCACCTGCTGAGCTGCGGTTCCAAGGGATCGTTGCATCACTCTCGACCAGAGTCATTGTCGTCTCGTTGGCGAAGTGAGCCTGCAATAGGTTTCTACTATTTCGTATCGAGAACCTCCACCCGCGAACCTTTGAATGGATGGCACGATCAGTCAGACTCGCAGACGCGTTGCAGTGACCACCTGAAACCGCAGAGGACATGTGCACCCGCGGGTCCGCCTTCGGAATTCGGTTCAGGAGCTGAGTGAGACCAGATTGTCGAGACGCTTGCGGAGCTCTTGATCGCCGATCTCGCCGAACCACACGTCGACGACCACGCCGTCGGTGATGAGGATGGATGCGGGCTGACCCGGAACGCCGTAGAGATCCCAAATGCTGTCGTCGAAACCCCACAAGAGATTGTCTGAGAACAGCGATTTCGCACGCTCGCGGGTGTCGTCAAGACCTGCCCTGCCAGCAACGGCTACGAATGTCACCACGTCGAGATAGTCGTTCGACACCTGATCGATGACGGGCAACTCCCGTCCACAGATCGTTCACCACTCGGCCCAGAAGACCATGTAGACGGGCTTGACCTCCTGGCTGAGCACGAACTCGCCTGAAGGTTCGAGGGCGAGCGTGAAGTCCGGAGCTAGGGGCCCCTCGGGTTCGACGATCGGTGCTTCATCGGACACCAGGTCGTCGGAGCTGGCGACGTCAGATGTCGGGGCATCCTCAGAGGGAGTGGCCGGAGCTGAAACTTCCGATGGTGCGCCTTCGGAAAGCTCCTCGAAGCTCTCCTCGACATTCGTGCCCGAACAAGCGGCCCCAACCAAGCCGAGCGCGACAACGAGGAGGATGATTCGCTTCATGGCGGACACGGTACCCGCGGATTCGGTTTACGAGGACGGTTTTGCCAACGCCCGACTCATCGCAAGTGCGTTTTCAAATGACGCAGACGCCGAGCCGCTGTCGACAGACTCGATCGCTATCTCCATCGCCGCTTCAAACCCTGATGCGAGCTCAGCAAGAACGATCGCTGGAGCTGCGTTGACGAGTGCGATGTCCCTGTGTGGTCCCCGCACCCGATTGAGCACATCCGTTGTGATCGCCATGTTCTCTTGAGGGCCACCGCCGACAAGATCGCTGATCGTCGCTCGCTGGACACCGAAGTCCTCTGGCGTGAACTCAGCCTCCGTGACCTCGCCGTCAACAAGACGGAAGATCCGAGTCGGGCTTGTTGTGGTCATCTCGTCGAGCCCGTCCTCTCCGTGGACAACGAACGCTCGATCAACACCGCGTGCGGCCAGAACATCGATCATCAACCGCGCCATCTCAGGATCCGATGTACCGACCGACATTCTCGCGCCTGCGGGGTTGCAGAGCGGTCCAAGGAAGTTGAACACCGTTCGAATACCCAGTTCTTTACGCACAGGCCCGACCTGGCGCATTGCTGGATGGAATCGCGGAGCGAAGAAGAATCCGAAGCCGGTCTCCTCGATCATCGCGACAACATCAGCCGGGCCGAGATCGAGATCGAAACCGAAGGCTTCCAACAGGTCCGCCGACCCGGTCTTTGAGGATGCAGCCCTGTTGCCGTGCTTTGCAACCTTTGCCCCCGCGCCCGCAGCGATGAACGCCGCCGTGGTCGAGATATTGAATGTCCCGAAACCGTCGCCGCCTGTACCAACGATGTCGACGGTTGTCCCGTCCACATCGACAGTGACCGCAGCATCCATCATGGCATCAACCATGCCGGCCATCTCCTCTGAGGACTCTCTCTTGGTGCGCAATGCTGCAAGAAAGGCAGCGATCTGTGCAGCGGTCGCTCTCCCCGTCATGATCTCTGAAACGGCGCCTGCGGCTTGGTCGCGATCAATGTCGTCACCGTTGGTGAGAGGGCCAAGCACATCTGGCCAGAAGAAAGTATCCATGGAGCGTGACATTACCCGCTCAGCGCGTCTGGCCTGTTCCCAATCCATCGAAGGCAAGGCCAAGCTGCGTGCGGCACATCGCTGTGACCTGGTCCGGAGTCGTTCCCGGCATCGACATGAACATCATCAGTGCAACGGCCACGATCGAGTAGATCAGAAGCGCCGCGCCGGGGATGTCAACCTCAGGCGAAAGCAAGCCGTTCGATCGCATTACCTCCAACGAGCGGCTCAAATGTACCAGGACGCGCTCATCGGCGGACACGAAGTCTGCGAGCACGTCGGTCTGTGCCGGGTCGAAACCGGCGCGAAACAGCTCCTTGAGCAGATCCGGCCCATAATCGGCCATCCGATCGAGATAGATCACCAGAAGGGGCATGAGGGCATCGACGGGGTTCTCAGCGGTGAGATCGAGACTTTCACCAGCTCCAGCCATGATCTCGTCGACCTGTCCGGTCACGATCGCAGCGAGAATTGCACTCTTCGTGCCGAAGTAGTTATAGACAGTTCCAACAGACACACCAGCGGTTCGAGCGATTGTCTCGATCGTTGTTTCGTCGTAACCCTCGCGGTCGAAGGATGCTCCAGCCGCATCTACGATCGCAGCAAAGGTCCTTCGCCTCTTCTGATCCCTGTGAGTCGACATGACCCCGGCACCTCACGTTTTTGTAGTGACTATAATAATGGTTTGTGCATCCGACGAACAGTCAAGCGAGCGGAGCGAGAACAAAGTGACCGAACCGATCGTCACAGCCAGGGACCTCACGAAGATCTACGGTGAGGGAGACACCGCGATCAGGGCTCTCGACAATGTCTCGTTCACCATCGACGCGGGCGAGTTCGTTGTGCTGCTCGGTCCATCGGGATCCGGAAAGACAACGCTGCTCAATCAGATCGGAGCGCTCGAACCCTCAACATCGGGCAGCCTGGATGTCGACGGCCTGGAGATCGCCGGCATGTCGGACAAGGAGAGGACCGAGTATCGACGATCGACGGTCGGCTTCGTGTTCCAGTTCTACAACCTGATACCGACGCTGACTGCCCAGGAGAATGTTGCTTTGATCGCCGAGATCACAGGCACCGATCCCGAGGCTCGGTCGGACGTCGTGCTCGATAGTGTTGGTCTCTCTGACAGGCTCGGACACTTTCCAGGTGAGATGTCCGGAGGTCAGCAACAACGTGTCGCGATCGCCCGCGGCATCGTGAAGAACCCTCCATTGCTCCTGTGTGACGAGCCCACAGGAGCCCTGGATCTCGAAACCGGCCGCACGATCCTCGATCTGCTGAAGTCCACGACGGAGGGCGAGGACAGAACAGTGTTCCTCGTCACACACAATTCAACGATCGCTGAGATGGCTGACAGAGTGATACGGCTCAGCGATGGCAGGATCGTCGGAGACGAGGTCAACGATCATCCAACCCCCGCTTCGGAGCTTCGCTGGTGAGTCACCTCGCGCGTAAGCGCCGCAGGGACATGAGACGCCAGCGGTGGCAGTTCCTCGCTGTCGGTACAACCGTGGTCATCGGCGTCATGATGTTCGCCGCCACATACGACTCGTATCGGAATCTCACCGCTAGCTACGAACAGACCTACGATCGACTCTCGTTCGCCGACATGACGATCACCGGTGGAACCGACGACCTGGCAGACACGCTTCTGGAGATCGATGGTGTCGACACCGTCACCGTCAGGCACAGTGCTGATCTGCCCATCACGATCGGCCTCACGACGCTCAGAGGCCGGCTGATCGGGATGCCGTCAGACAACCAGCCCGACGTGAATCAGATCGATGTTCATGATGGCGGGTACCTGTCGAGCGATGGCAGCTTTGAAGCAGTTGCCGAGGTTCATGTTGCCCGAACGTTCGATCTGGGTGTGAACGACACGTTCACCGTGGTCGTGGGACCCGGTCAGAGATTCGACGTCGTCGGCGTCGCCGGCTCTGCTGAATACATATGGCCAGCGCCGAGCACACAAGAGGTTTTCGCCGACCCGGAGCAGTTCGGAGTCTTCTTCGTCGATGAGGAACTCGTGTCCCAGTTGCCTTCTTCGACGTCGGTCCGCGAAACCCTCGTGTTGTATGACAACGGTGTCGTTACCGAGGACATCGACGGATTGGTCCACCACGCAGCAACCGATTCCGGAGCAACAAGCATCCTCACCCAGGCCGACCAGCCTTCGAACTCGACGTTGCAACTCGATGTTGAAGGGTTCGGCCAGATGGCCATCGCCTTCCCGTTCCTCTTCCTCACCGCTGCAGGCATGGCGGTGTATGTGCTTTTGACCCGGATCGTGTTCTCACAGCGATCGATCATCGGCACCTTGCGGGCCTCGGGCATGTCGGCCCGAGAGCTCAGGAGGCACTACCTCGGCTTCGGTCTGTGGATCGGAGTCGTTGGCGCATCTGTTGGCGTCACCCTTGGCGTCGGGGCAGGTTCCCTCATGACAGGCATATACACGGGACTGCTCGACATTCCGGACACTGTCATCGTGATCAGGCCGTTCACCATCATCGTTGGCCTTCTGTTCGGTATCGTTACCGGAATCGTGTCCGCACTGGTCCCCGCCCGTGCCGCGTATAGGATCGCCCCAGCGGACGCCATGAGAGGTGCTGCCCCCCTGATGTCCGGCGGTGCAAGCCTGCTTGAGCGGGTAGTGCCTCCGATCTCGAAGCTACCCGTGCGCACACGGATGACGCTCCGTGGAATCGGCAGGTCGAAACGACGAAGTCTCTCGACGGTGCTCGGCGTCGTGTTGGCACTGGTCCTGGTCCTTGCCTCTGGTGGGATGATCGACAGCGTCATCGGCCTCATCGACAAGCAGTTCAACGAGATCGCAGTGCAGGACGTGTCTGTGATCTCCTCCGAACCAGTGAACACTGACATGATCCTCAGCATCAGTTCGGTCAGAGGCGTGGCACGGGCCGAACGCGTAGCAGGCTTCAGCGCTTCGATAACTCGCAACGGCGAAACACTCGCCACGACCCTGCAGGGGTTCGAGATCGACACACAGATGCACGGGTGGACGAACGATGCCGGGATCCTCCCTGCGACAGGCATTCTCGCTGGCCGGGGACTCGCGGACAAGCTCGGTGTTGCCGAGGGAGATCTCCTCCGGATCGATCTGCCAACTCACGACGTGACGATCGTTCTCGAGCTCATCGACTTCGTGGACGAGCCGCTCGGAATTCCCCTGTACGCGAGCTACCAGGTCATCACCGATGCGCTTCGCGATGCGGGGATCGACGAGCCAGAGACGCTCATGGAAGAACCGACGGTGGCGTCGACCCTGGCGCTGTTGGACCCAACGCTGAGTCGAAGCACCACGATCACAGCAATTGAGGGCGTTCCGGGCGTCCTTGCAGTCCAAGACGCACGAACCCTCTACGAACTGACCCAGCAGTTCCTTGGTCTGTTCTACGCCTTCGTTGGGATCATGCTCGTCTTCGGCGGACTGATGGCATTCTCCCTGATGTTCAACACCATCTCTGTGAACATTGCTGAACGCTCAACCGAATTCGCGACGCTCAAAGCAAACGGGATGGCTGACAAGACGATCGCCTGGATGATCGTCGGCGAGAACCTTCTGCTCACCGCTCTTGGAATCGTCCCTGGCACACTTCTCGGAGTCTGGATATCGGGGCTGTTCATGGCCTCGTTCGACAACGACTCCTTCACCTTTGAGCTCTCCATCAGACCACTCACGATCGCGATCGCCGCCCTCTCGATGGTTGCTGTTGCTCTGCTGTCGCTCATCCCCGGTATCAGATCGGTAAAGCGCCTCGACATCGGTGCGGTGGTCAGAGAGAGGGCCGTGTGATGGCAGAAGTCAGAGGCCAGAAGTCAGAAGTCAGAAGTCAGAACGCTTCGCTCTCAGAATTCAGAAGTCAGAGTCTGGCATCTGGAAGGGAGGCGCCAGCCGAGCGTTCTGACAGCGAGCTCCCGCGAGCATTCTGACAGCGAGCTCCCGCGAGCATTCTGACAGCGAGCTCCCGCGAGCGTTCTCCTACGCGATCCTTGAAAGCCTTCTGCGTTCCTTTTCCGTTGTGCCGCCCCATACACCGAAGCGCTCATTCGTCTCGAGCGCGTGGTCAAGACAATCCTCGCTAACGGGACAGATCCCACAGATCGTCAGAGCTTGCATCTCTTCGTCCCTCGTTTGAGGAAAGAACGTCATCCCCTGTTCGTCCTTGCATGCAGCAAAGACAGCCCAGGGCCGCTCGTTCAGGATCGGGACATCGAATATGTTGTATTCCAGGGTGTCGTCCATCGTGTTCATGACGGGCGTGCCTCACTTCTTGTTGGTGTATGCACCTAAGACGCTCCTCATCTACGATTGGTTCCCAACTCCGACAGTCGGGCGAGCATCGCCAGCCACCTAGAATGGATGGCCGAGAGGGCGAAGGGCTTCGGGGAGGATACTGTGCTCTACTTCGCATACGCTGCACTTATCGCGCCCGACCAGATGGCCGATGTCGCCCCAGGAGCTGTATTTGAATTCATCGCTCATCTCCCCGATTGGGGCCTCTCGTTCGAGATCGTTGGCAATGGGTGGGAGGGAGGGCTCCCAACAGCTGTGCTCGCACCCGGAAGCACCGTATGGGGTGCCGTGTATTCGGTCGCGCGGGAGGAATTGCCGGGAATCGACTTGGTTGAATCCGGGGAGGGGCGTATCCCGGTCGATATCGATGCTGTTGACCGTGTCGGAAAGAGACAAAACGTCATGACACACGTCGCCGATGAATCAGGCCTACCGAGCCTGGCACCATCGCACGAATACGTCGAACTCATGGTGCACGGATCGAGACATTGGGGTCTCCCGGTTGGCTGGGTCATAGGCCTGCAGGACCATCTGAACGAGTGGGTCTGATCCGTGCTCCATGAGCTGCACTGGTCAGGCATCGTGTTCGGGACAGCTACCGGGCTGGTTGCGTCGTACGTTCTATTCGTATTCAGCGGACCAATTGGTGCCAATTTCGTCGGACAGATCATCATCCAGCTGATCGGATTCATCGCTTCCGGGTACGTTGCCGGCCGGTTCTCTCTTGTGCACCGCATCACTGCCGGTCGAATTTCAAGCCTGCTTCTGTTCTTCGTTGTGGCTTCGTTGACGATCACCGCCGGTGCAGGCGCAAACCCATTCGGGCTCATGCTTCTCGGGTTACTCGCCATCTTCGGAGGCTCAACGGGAGCGACTCTCGCAATGAACAGACCGACAAGCTGATCGGAACCTCCTCAGGTCCACTAGCGTTCCTGATGCGAGTCGGCAAGACGATCGCGGCCGCTTCGACGGTCGAGGAAAGTCCGGACTCCACAGGGCATGACGCTGGGTAACACCCAGGCGGGGCGACCCGATGGATAGTGCAACAGAGAGCAGACCGCCGATGGCTCGAGGCGCAAGCCGAGGAGCACAGGCAAGGGTGAAACGGTGGGGTAAGAGCCCACCAGCGGCTCGGGTGACCGAGTCGGCTAGGTAAACCCCGTCAGGAGCAAGACCGAGCAGGGACAGGGCGGCCCGTCCGATACGTCCCGGGTAGGTCGCTTGAGGCCGTGCGGTAACGCCGGTCCCAGATAGATGATCGTCCACGACAGGATCCGGCTTACATGCCGGCTCGCGAGATCGGAAGTCTGAATTGAGAAGTCAGACCAGAAGGAGGGCCGGGATGCCGGCCCTCCTTCTGTTGAGTTCCTTGTGTAGCCCTGCCTACGCCGTGGCCGATTCGTCAGCGGCAACGAACTTGTATGCGGCCCAACCAACTACCGCGCCCAGCAGCGGGCCCACGAAATAGATCCACAGGTCGGTGTAGTTGCCACCCCCGACCGCGGTCGCGATCGTGCGCGCAGGGTTCACAGACGCGCCAGTGATCGGGACAGCAGCGAAATGGATGGCAACGAGCGTGAGCGATATTGCCATCAGCGCCGACGCACCGAACTTGCCCGACGTTGTGACCTTGAGAATCACAGCAACGAAGATCGCAGTCAGGAGCGCCTCGATGAGCAGCGCGCTGAGCGTCTCAACTCCCTGACCCGGCACCGTCACCATCGCGGAGCCGACGAACTCTTTCGAAGTGCCCCACACCAGTGTGAAGCCACCGAGGATCGCACCAACAAACTGCGCAACCGCATATCCGCCGAACCTAATCGCGTCGATACGACCATCGAGAAATGCTCCAAGGCTGACGGCAGGATTGAAGTGGCCACCAGATACCTCACCGAACGCATACAGACCGGCGAGCAGAGCGAGCCCGAACCCAAATCCGATGAGCACAAGGCCCGTGGCAGCACCCGAAACGATGGATGACGCAATCGCGAACCCACCGACCGTCACAAGAATGTATGTTCCCAGTAGTTCGGCGAGCAGTTTCCTCGTATCTGGCATGTCTTCCTCCCGGTTGCCTTCACTGGGTATGACTTTGGCAGCTACAGAGAGGTTTCCGGATGATTTGAGCGAGTCTCGCTACGCTCCCTCACCGACGACCGATCACAGGTCCAAGCCGTCTCCCAGCGGATGGACTGCGAGCCGCGGCGGAGGCTCGAACCTGTCGCCGCCGTCTGTCGTCTACTGTCTACCCTCTGCCGCCTGCCGTTCACGGAGGTTCAATTGACAAGGTTCGCCTACTTCGCTGGCCACGAACAGTTCCAGCCAGAGATACTCGTCGAGCACGCTGTGCTGGCCGAGAGGGCCGGTTTCGACATGGTCCTCGTCTCGGAGCACTTCCATCCGTGGGTGGACGACGTCGGTTCTTCAGGTTTTGCCTTCGCCACCATCGCCGCGATGACCCAGGTAACCTCAACAATCGAGTTCACGACCGGCGTGACCACTCCCCTGTGGCGATATCACCCGGCCGTCGTCGCCCAGGCAGCGGCAACTCTCGATCGCTTGAGTGGCGGTCGGTTCAACCTCGGCGTGGGCACCGGAGAGAACCTCAACGAGGGCCCCCTTGGTTACCACTTTCCGAAGTACGCAGAGAGAGCGTCGCGCATGGGCGAAGCCCTTGAAATCATGCGAGCGCTACTCGATGGGGAGAAACTCACATACGAAGGTGAGTGGTACCAGACAGACCGCGCAAAGCTGTACAGCCCCCCTGTGCACAACTTACCGATCTTCATGGCGGCCGGAGGACCGAAATCGGCTGCGCTGGCTGCCCGCAAAGCAGAGGGCGTCATCACTTCAGTGAAGGATCCTGCCGTCACTTTTGAGCGAGTGATCGATCCGGCCAGGGCGTCGGCGGCAGATTCTGGACGTCCAACTCCGACGATCCTCGCAACACGCTGGTCGATCCGAGCGAGAAACCGGGACGAGGCCTGGCAGACCCTCGGGGCATGGCGTGGTCTTCGTGCACCGGGCCGTCTCGAAGCTGTTGACCCAATGGATCTCAGGAAGCGCGCGGACGAAATGGATCGGGACGAGATTCTGGCCATGTACTCGACCGTCGAGTCAGCTGAGGACTACGTATCGGTCTACGCACCCTTGATCACCGAGGTACACGCAGACATTGTCACCATCCAAACGACGTCCGTCGACCAGCCAGACACGATCGGGATGCTTGGAGCACAGGTGCTACCGGCACTGAGGGCGCTGACCGAAGACCGATGACCGACATGCGGCTCTGCTTTATCACCTGTCGGTGAGCGGGCAGAACCGGGAGAACGACTTCCAGTTACTGCTGTCGGTTCACGGAGTCGATGATCGCCAACGCCGTCCTCGCGAAATCGTCGCCGAAGCTCCCGTCTGTCATTGCAGCCCACAGCGAAGGCACCACAGTGTCCGCGTACGCCAGTCTGACACGGTCGCCTTCCTCTGTGCTCGGAAGCTGGTCGTGTTCACTCGCGAGCAGTTGCGCAAACCCGTCCGCGAGGGACGCAACGAGATCGACCTCCCACGATCCGTCATCCCGCATGCGGGCGATCACGACCGACCCGGTCCCGACGCCACCGCTGACCGGAACACTTGCGAATTCGAGGCCCTCAGACAGGAACCGCTCAGATTCCCCAACCGTGAGAGTCGAGATGGGCTTTGAGGCGAACTCGACGAACCCATCTGCGAAAGAAGACCAATAGGTCGCTTGTAATTCGAGCGGGACGCCATCATCGAGGTAGACGGCAATCGTCTCCACGTCCAAACCGTTCTCGATTCCGAGGATCAGCGCGAGCGTTTCCGCATGGGTGGCACTCGAAGCACCCGCCGCATCGCCGCTGTCAATCGCTTCGAACCATGCCACGACCGCACGCTCAGGGTTCTCGTGGCCATCTGGTTCGGAAGGCGCGGCCGAGCAGGCCGCCACAGCGACTGCGATCAGGACGAGACGGAGCGCCTTCTTGAGCACGTCGCGAGGTTACCGATGGAGTTCAGCAATCGGACGACGCTACGGTGTCGAAGTGGACTTCCCTTGGATCAAAGCAGCGCTCATCGGCGCCGTCGCCGGATTCCTATCCGGTCTTCTTGGCATCGGAGGAGGCGTCATCGTCGTTCCGGGTCTGGTGCTGCTCGTGGGCCTCAACCAATACTCTGCCGCTGCAACCTCTGTCGCAACGATCATTGCCTCTTCCGCTGCAGCTCTGTTCGCCTTCTCTGGCAATGGTGACGTCAACTGGGCAACAGCAGGCATCGTATTTGTTGGAGCGGCGACCGGAGCATGGGCTGGCGCACGCTGGATGCATAAGGTACCCGAACACGTCCTGGCCGGTACCTTCGCCTCTGTGATGGCTGTTGCCGCCGTTCGGATGTGGTTTTGATGGAAGTCGTCGGTCTCGTGCTGCTCGGCCTGTTCGCCGGCACGCTTGCAGCGACACTCGGGGTGGGTGGCGGCATCATCTTCGTGCCGGTCCTCGTCTCCATCTTCGCGTTCGGTCAGCTCGAGGCACAGGGAACCTCTCTAGCGATCATCCTGCCAACGGCCATCATCGGCACGCTCACCCATGCAAGGGCTGGAAGGGTCGTGTGGAGGGTTGCATACGTCACAGGCGGGCTCGGGATCATGTTCGCGCTTGTGGGTGCCCAGCTCGCTCATTCGTTGGATGAGGAGATCTTGAGCAAGGTGTTCGCCGTCGTATTGGCCGTGCTTGCGGTCCGCATGACTAGGCGCGCGTGGAGACTTCGCTCTGAATCAGTTTCGATCGATGGGCGCGGAGACGCGACCGGTTGACAAGAGCTGACGCCTTGCTTCGTGTCCTCCCAGACCGGATGACCGCCACAGGAACGAGAGGTACACAAGGCCCACGAACTCTCCGAACCACATCCAAGGATCTCGCATCACGTCAGACACATACTCGCTGAAGGTCGAGAACGCCGATCGTGTCAATTCCGGACCGAAAAGGGGCCACCACAAGGTCTGGGGATCAGCCCACATGGCGTCGAGGGCAAGATGCATCAGGACGCCGATTGCAAGCAGCATCCATTGCTTGCGACGAGTTCCGCGCCTTGTCGTGACCAGCACCACCACCATCAGGGCGGAGCCGAATACAAGGCTGTGGGACCAGAGTCGCGGTGCTTGCCAGGACGTCCACATCAGGGCACCGATCGGCGTATCGATGAGGTTGGGAAGAAGGGCACCGGCCGCAAGAAACCGAAGGTCCATGGCTTCATCACGGAAGGCGTATCGCACGAACGCAACCGTCGCACCGAGATGCCAGAAGAACACTTGTCAACCGACCAGGATCGCCCGACAGTGAATACAGCGTGGTGGATCCTGCTTCTGAACCCTGACCACCTCAGCGGCGGACAGTTTCAGGTGACACGCCCCACAGGTGTCTCCCGCCAGGCGGCCGACCACTCGGCCCTTGCCGGAACTGCGCAAGTCGTCGTAGATATCGAGCAGATATTCGTCGACAAGTTTGATCGTTCCCCTCTTCCGGTCCTCCTTGACGGCAAGCTCCTTGTCGATCAGCCGCCACTTTTCTGTGATCGCCGCTCGGAGTTCTTCCTTGTGCGCAGCCACTCCGGTCAACTCTTCATCCAGATCGTCAACATCGGCTTCAGCAAGTTCCGTGGCTTCGATGTACTCAAGGACCTGGTCCTCCATCTTGGAGACTTTCCCATACAGCATCTCGACCTCGCGCCTCAGATAATCGGCGTCTCGGGCTGAAAGACCTCCTGCATACAAACGATTCTGTTCGGATGCAGCCTTCTCGGCGATGATTTCGAGCTCACCACTGGTCTTGGAAAGACCTTTGTCAGCGTTCTTCATCGCCGTGTGTGCCTGTTCGGACGCTGCGGTCACCCGTTCAACCTCGCCGTGTGCTTCCCTGTATTCGCCCAGCGCTGGGAGCGAACCTCTCTGATCAAGGAGCTTGTCGATCTGTAGGTCGATGTCCATCAACTCGAGCAGATCCTCAAGGCTCTTCAGGTCTTCCACGAAACGTCCTTCCATGGGTGTGGTCTGCCGGCAATGAACACGGCATCAGGCGCAAAATCGCACACTGAAGCGTACAGGTGCTCAACACCGGGGCGTTCCGTGGGAATATGGCCCGCGTCGACTACTACGAGCCCGCGCTGAACCGCGTCCTGTGCACGATGAT
>PVMK01116781.1_pt1 | contig 17201 bp, 10 predicted proteins | sample 1853481 | NCBI WGS metagenome assembly PVMK01 (sample SAMN08533507, study PRJNA380276) | Marine sediment metagenome, whole genome shotgun sequencing project.
CCCATGCCAGTCTCCTCCTTGGGCCCCACTTCGTGGTGAGCCCGTATTTGATTGGAGATCTCACGATACTCCGCTGAGGAGGCTGGCCTTCTCATCTCATCTATTTAACAGACTCCTGGGTTATCGGACCTTGCCAAGAATGCAGCTTGAATTGCTTATCCTCCTGACACGTTGCCAATTCAAATCAAGCTCACATACTAGGTGGCAAAAGCGCCCCGCGTGGCCTTGATTGGGGGTATCGGGCTTTCTGCCTCGGCTCACCTCGACCAGCCGCCCGAGCCACTGCGCCTGCCTGGACTCCGCAGCATTTCCATCGACCTTTGGTAGTGTCTGACGGCGGGCGCTCCTGTTCCAGGCGCTAACTGTTGGCCCCGCTGGGGCGGGTCTGAGGCCTGTTTAACATAATCAGCTTTATCAGATCTCGTGAAAACGCAGTTTGTTTTTCCTATCCGCTGGGCGGCAAGCAGCCCGCCCGATTCAGACAGGGTCCGTCTCCGATGCCCCCTCCTGCAGTCGACCCGGCCTTCGACATCCGCTATGCCCGGGCTCTAGGTTGGCCGTTGCGGGAGGCATCCCGACAGAAGTCGCCTTCGCGCCGACCCAAACGGAGGTACACCTGTCATGACCCCCAGCAGTGAATTCGATCGAAGACTGGAGGCCATCCGTGCCAGGATGGACGCCCGAGATCTCGACCTCTTGCTGATCTACTCGACGCCCGGCTCGCTGCGCTTTGGACAACGCGGACACGTCATGTACGTATCCGGCTACGAGTCTTACTTCGGCGATACGATGTTGCTTCTGCCTCGCCGCGCGAGCCCGCCCCCCCTTCTCGAAATCGACTCTGCGAATCACTTCTCGCGCCTCTCCACCTGGGTCGACAACGTGAAGCACGCCGGAGACCACGTCCAGACGCTGCACACCTACCTCGGCGAGCTCGGCCTGCCGAAGCCCAGAATCGGCGTGGTGGGGGAGTATTCCATGAGCCCGGCCCTCTACTCCCGCCTCACCGAGGAGACGGATGCTCACATCGAGGTGGCTTCGAGCCTTCTCGAGGAGGAACGCGCGGTCAAGTCGGAGTACGAGATCCAGTGCATGAAACAGGCGGGGGCCGTCGCGTGGCAGGGCGTGCAAGCGGCCGTGAAGTTCGCCCGCCCCGGCGTGCGGGAGGCGGAGATCGTGGGCGAGATCGAGCGCGTCTGCCGCGCCGCCGGTTCGGAGTTCTTCCCGCACTACACGATGGTCATCTCGGGATTTGATACCGATCACATCGATCAGTGGTGGAGGTGCGGCAGGCGGATGCTCGAGCCGGGAGATCCCTGGCTTCTGGATTTCGGAACCATGGTCGAGGGGTATTGCTGCGATCTGTCCAGACCCTTTTCGCTGGGGCCGCCTCCCACGCGAACCCGCGAGGTGTTCGACGTGCTGCTGGAGTCGCTCGAAGCCGGGCGAAGGATGGCGCGGCCCGGCGTTCTCGCCTCCGACGTGAACGCCGCCATCGGGGAGGTTCTCAGCCGAAAGCTGGACATGAGCGTCGACTGGCGAAAGTACGGGCACGGCGTGGGGCTCGAAGTGCACGAGTGGCCCTTCGTGGGATACCACCGCATCGTCGACGATCCCGCCTACCGAGACGGGAAGCTGGAGGCCAACATGGTGATCTCCATGGAGCCCTCGGTATTCCTGCCGGAAACCGGAGATCTCCAGGTGGAAGACCAGTTCACAGTCACGGAAGAAGGAGGCCAACGCCTGAGCCCGATTCCCCTGCAAATCTTCACGTGCGGGTCGGCGTAGAAGTCCAATTCCTTTCCATCACCGTCCTCGTACTCGCCGCATTTGTCCTCGGCAGCAAAGACAACAAGGAAATCGTCCATCCAGGAACGGCGGTTCTTGTCCCACGTGGAACACTCCATAGCTTTGAATCACTGGATGAAAACAGCAAGCTTGACTTGCCTGCATCAACTGGTCCAGGTTCACAGTTAGTTTACGCAGCTTCGTGGTTCATGGGTAATCCCTCTCCGGGTACGATGAATTCAGGCGCAGGCGCTCTATGAGCTGTGGATCACCCTGCAAAACTCTTCAAAACATTTCCAGGGTGATGCTGTTCATGGTGCCCATAATGCGCGAGCACAGATTGAAATGGCATCATTGATCGCCGGAGGGGAAGAGGAGTTGAAGAAGCGGCCGATCATTTCGATGGTCGCTTGTCCGCTCGCCCCGTTGTCTTTTGAAGAAGGAACGATCGAGGCTCAGGTTGAGTTTGCCCGCGCGGGCGTGCCGATTGTCGGCCTCTCGGTGTCAATTGGCGGTATGTCTGCCCCCGTTACCGTCGCGGGTATGATGCTGAATTCAAACGCCGAGAACTTGGCCAGTCTTGTGATCACGCAGTCTGCCGCAACGGGAGCCCCTCACATCTACGGGGCGGAATCAAGCCCCATGAACATGAGAACAGGGTCTTTCAATTACGATGCCCCTGAATTCGGCTTGATCTACTGTGGAATGTCACAGATGTCCAGAAGATACAATCTGCCGTCTTCCACCGGCGATTTCACAGGCTTTCGCGTTGCAGGTGATCGAAAAGAGACGCTATTCGGAGCCTTCTCACGTTGTTATGCAGCTTCTTCTCATACTGATATCGTGACCGGCTTGGGAGCTATCGATGACGCAAAAGGTATCTGTTTCAAAGAATTGCTGATCGATGCCTACACATGGGAATGCTGCCGCAAGTATCTCGAGACGATAGATATCACCGAGGAAAAGCTCGCCCTTGATGTAATGAAGCAGGTCGGGCCAAGAGGGAACTTTCTTACTCATCGGCACACCTCCAAGAATTACAGGAACGAACTCATCTCGTGGGATGAGGAGATGTATGATCTTCTTACGATGGAACGAGATGAACAAATGGAGAAAGCCGGAGAACTCGTGGACAAGATTCTCAAAGAGCATCAGGTGACGCCTCTAGACGAATCCATTGTTAGAAGGGGCTATGAGATTATTGAAGCGTACGAGCAGAAATATGCGGCGTGAGACGTTTGAAGGAGAATTCGGGCGTACGTACTCCAAGCGGGGTTTAGTCGAGGGCTCAGGGTTCCCGCATCTCGCCAGCGTTCCCACCACGCACAGTCCGATCCAATACGCGAGAGGAGCGAACCGAAGGATCATCTCGCACCTCTCCGTCAAGACCTGACGACCCGACGGCGAGCCCATCGACGGCTCGCGCTGGCGGCGGAAGCAAGGCAAGCGGCGCCCTCATCCGCGGGAAGGAGCCGGCGCTGAGTCAGCAACGGCTCCGGGTCGGAGTTGCGGGGGCTCGAAACGATTCATTTCGCGCTTGAAATCGGTTAGTCGAGATTCCCTTGCATTAGCGCCCCTTCCATAACGACGGCATCGGGTCTGATCTGGTGGATCGCGTAGGGGTCGGTCTCGAACAGGTTCTCTTTGAGGATCACCAGATCCGCCGCCTTACCGGTTTCGATGGAGCCAAGGCTGTCCTCCATTCTGAGCTGGTAGGCGCCGTTTTTTGTGTATCCCCGGATGAGCAGCTCGATGGGCAGCTTCTCGGATTCGGGCTGGCGGATGGCTTCCGGATCCTGTTCTGGTGTCAGCCACTCGCGCGGATACTGGCGGGTGTGCCCGTTCTGAATGCCGAGGAAGGGTGAGAGATTTTTCAGCGTCCATGTGTCGCTGGAAAAGGTCACGTTGCCGCCGGCATCAGCAATTGGCCGTGCGAGAAAGGTGTTGTTGTCGCGCACCTCGCCGAGGCCCCTGCGAATGGGCTCGGGGTCGTCGAAACCGTGCCACCAGGGCGTGAAGTTGGCGCTGACGCCGAGCTCCCTGAAGCGGGGCCAGTCGCCCGGGTCCACGGTTTGCAGGTGCCCGAGTGAGACGCGCGGATAGAAATCCTCTCCAACCTCCGTCTTGGCCAACTCGAGCGCATCCAGCACGCGCTTGGTGGCGAGATCGCCGATGACGTGCACGTGCAGGTCGAACTGTTCCTCATGAAGCTCAAGCAGGAAGTCCTTGAGCTCTTCGATCGACAGAGTCGTGTCGCTGACGTGGTCGGGGTTATCCGCGTAGGGTTCGAGCAGCGCGCCGGAGCGGTTCTCGTGTATCCCATCCATGAACAACTTGACGGTGTTGAATTTGAGCCGCTCGCCGCCATAGGCCTCTCGGAAGCGCTTCATCTCGGGGATTGCCAGCTTGGCGTTTTGGGGAATCGATATCCGGTAGGTACCCTCGTATCTCAACGGCAACTCGCCGGCCTTATCCAACTTCGACAAGAAAGCGTAAACACGATCGCTGAATACCTTGGTGCCGGCATCGTAGAGCGCCGTCACACCGTACTCACTCAATGTCTGCAGCATGGCGCGCATGCTCGCTTCGTGAATTTCTGTGTCCACCTCGAACACTTCGTCTACGCGCACCCAGGCCGCACCCTCCTTCACCCATCCAGTCAGACGGCCACTCTCGTCGCGCTTGTACATGGCGACGGGGAACTTCGGGTCCTGGCTGTCCTCATCGAGGCCCAGCGCAGCCAGCGCCTGGCTGTTGAGCCAGAAACTGTGGCCGCCACTGCTCTGGAGCCACACGGGGCGGTCGGGGAAAATCGGATCCAGGTCCTCGCGGTCTGGACCCTCGCTGCCTTCGACGAACTCCTGCACCGGCCAACAGCAGCCGTGCAGCCAGCCGTCGCCGGCGTTTTCCTTGGCGTAAGTCTCGAGCTCCGCCATGAACTCCTCCCGAGTGTCTGCATCGAAACTCGCCTCGTAACGGGTTAGGCCGATCTGGCCCGGATGGGTGTGCCCATCCACGATGCCGGGGATCACCATCCGACCGCGAAGGTCGGTGGTCTTTGCGCCGTCGGCAAGAAAAGCCTGCGCACCCGCATTGTCACCCACGTAGATGAAGACGCCGTCACGAATCACGACGGCCTCGGCCCAGGGATGGTCTTCGTCGACGGTGTAGATGCGGCCGTTGGTCAGCACCCAGTCTGTGGATGTACTTGGCGATTCCTGGCCGCAAGCTGCGACGAGCACGCAGACGGCGAGCCCGACGAATCGATCGATGCGCATCGCTGTTCTCCTCAGTAGCTGTCAATGGGCGGGCCGAGTCATCATGACTTCGTTGCGACGCCCAGTCTCCAGTTCCGTTCGCTCAGGTAGAAAGAGCCCGCTATTCTTCGATGATATACGAAGAGAGGCCGAGGAAAATGCCCACTCGAAGCATCCTGGATCGGCTCAGCGAGGGTGAAGTGCTGCTAATGGATGGCGGCACTGGTACCGAGCTCCAGCGCCGCGGAGTGAACGTCGGCAAGGGTACCTCCATCACCGGACGCCCGTACACGACGTCCAAAGGCGTGACGACCCAGGAGTACGAGGGCATCTGGTCGGCCGCCGCCAACGTCGACGCTCCCAGCGTCGTCAGGGACATCCATGAAGATTACCTGAGGCTGGGCGCCGACATCATCATCTCGAATAACTTCTACACGAGTCGGGCCATGATGACCATCGTCGGCGAAGAGGACCGCTGGGAGGAGTACACCCGCCTGGGAGGTGAGCTCGCGGTGCAGGCCAGGGATGAGGTGAACGCGGAAGCCTACGTCGCCGGCGGCTTTGCGCCACCCTACGCTGGAGACCTTCGACAGGAGTTAGAAGGCCAGGCCCGCGTGCTCGCCAAGGCGGGTGTCGATGTGTTGCTGCCCGAGTACCTGGCCGGGTCTACTGTGCACGACACGCCCCTATCGGACTGCGTCACCGCCGTAGACGCCTGTGCCGCCGCGGGCCTCCCCGTGTTCCTGGGTCTCTGTAACGTCAGCGAAAAGGGAACGTTGATGCGGGGCGAATCGTACCAGGAACTGGTGGCGGCCCTGAAAGGGCACGCGGTTGAAGGCATCTTGCTGATGTGCAGCAGTCCCGAGGAGATCTCGGCCGGTCTGCCCAGCTTGCGGAAGGCTTTTGACGGGCCCGTGGGAGTCTACGGAAATCTGAATTATGCCCGGGAGAAAAATCCCAAGTGGGGCAGCTCACCTGACGAGCCGCTCAATGTGCTCGATTTCGGAGAATATACGCCGAAACGGTATGCCGAGTTCGCCGGCCAGTGGAAGGAAATGGGCGCGCAGATCATCGGCGGGTGCTGCGGGACCACGCCAGAGCACATCGAGGCGCTGCGGCCAGTCGTCAAGCCCTAGCGGAGGGTGGCGGTGAGTGCGGGCGCAAAGGAAAGACAAGCAGGCAATGACCGATAATAGTAGATGGCATATCGCGGCACCTGGGACGGCAGTGAACACCGGAAACGGCACCCAGGCGGCACGAGATTCGAAGGGGGGGCACATGGGCGCACCCCCCACCCATTTGGGGGTTTTGACTCCTCCGCACCCACGCCTGAAAAACAAAAGGGGCGCGTTCGCTCCCCTCGGGGCTGACTCGCTTCCATGAGAAGGCCAACCGTGTCAATGCTTCGTCGTTTTTTTCTCCACGATGTTCCCGTGTCGGCATTCATCCTGTGCTCAAGGCCCCCACCACGCTTCCATCCGCACTCTTCGGGATCTCTTGTGAGATCGGTGCACTCTGAGGTTCGTAGGCGCCGGGTGCTGCAATCTACTTATCGACCTCTCTAGGGCGAGGGTCTAGCGAGTCATCGCAGTCGCCCGAACGCGGTGTCGTTGAGCCTCATGGTGTTACGCAGCCTCCTGCGCCGACTGTCCGTAGCCGATCGATTGATACTCTTCTCCGGTTACCCACAAGCGGTGCAGGAGCACCGAGAGCTTGCGCGCCACGGCAATCACCGCACGCTTCTTCGCCGCTTTGCCGCCTCGCTCCGCGAGCTTCTGACCGAAGCGACGAAGCTCCGTATCTGGTCCAAAGGGCCCCAGGATGTATTGCGCCGCCCTGTGTGACAGCATCGCGCGAGACACTCCAGGCCTTGCAATTAGTGACGAGGGCGGGGGAGAATATGCGACATGTCGACGAAGACGAACGGTGGGAAATCGCCCAATCCGGAGGTTTCTGAGCGCGCGACAAGGCGCCGGTTCTCGGCAGAGTACAAGCTGGGGATCCTCGAAGAGGCGGACCGCTGCGCGCTGGGCGAACAAGGCGCTCTGCTTCGGCGAGAGGGGTTGTATTCCTCTCACCTGGTGAAGTGGCGCGAGCAGCGATCGAAGGGCGCCCTGGCAGCGCTCTCGAAGAAGCGGGGGCGCAAAGTCGAGCGGACGCCAGCGGCGACCCCCACGTTGGCAACGTGTTCCGAGTTCTGGATTTCGCTGCGCTTTCCCGCGAAACAGCCGCAGGGAGCCGCATCTGGCACGCATGCGTAGCCGCGATGCTACGCAGAGGCTAACCCTGAGTACATCGAACCGAGAGCCGATAAAGCGATCCGGGAGAAGTTCCCGATCAAGCTTTCTCCCTCCGACATGAAGCCGGGCAACGGTCGCTGGGTGGTCTGACGCGGCTTGGCCACGGCATCGTCGTATCGAATGCAGGGACCGGGGCGGCGGGTCAGAACTGACCAAACACCAACTTGCCATTGAACAAGGTCGCGGTGACCTTGGCCTCGTTGATCTGGTCCGGTGGAATGTCGAACAGATCTCTGTCCAGCACGATCAAGTCCGCCTGTTTTCCCACCTCGATCGATCCCACTTCGTGGTCGAGAAAATTCACATAGGCCGCGTTCAGTGTGTAGTTGCTGATTGCCTCGGCGAGGCTGATCGATTCGTTTGTTCCGAGAGGCGCAGCGGTACCGCCGTTGGGTTCGAGCCGGGTGACGGCGGTTTCGATGCCGTCCAGTGGGTTGGCTGAGGTGACATACCAGTCGCTGCCAAAGGCGACCTTGGCTCCCGTGCGCTGAATCGTGCCGATCGGGTAGAGCCAACGACTGCGCTCGGGGCCGAGTCGGGGCCAGGTCAGCTCGGTGATGTAGCTGTCTTGGATGGCCCAGAGAGGCTGGAAGTTCGCGACCACGTCGAGCGCCTTGAAACGGGGAATCTCGGCGGGGTCGAATTGTTCGAGATGCGAAATATGGTGCCGGCTGTCCCGGGCGCCATTGTGGCTGCGAGCCGCTTGCAGGGAGTCGAGAGCGCTGCGAATCGCATAGTCACCGATGGCGTGGAAGTGGAGCTGGAACCCTTCGGCATCGAGGGCGGTGACGGCTTCGTTGAGGACGTCGGGGTCGTTTTGTAGCTCACCGCGGAAACCATCGTCGCGGTCGCTATAGGGCTCGATCAGGGCGGCGGTATGGGTTTCGAGGACGCCGTCCTGCCAAATTTTGATCGCGGTGTTGTGGACGTTGCCCGCCGGCTGGTCCTTGCGGGCGGCCAGAAATCTCGGCAGTTGCTCCGCCAGTGACTTTTTGTTTTCCCAGAACATGGCGTTGACCACATGCAGGTTGAGCTCGCCTCTTGCTTCCAAAGTGTTGTACGCATCGAGGCCGTAGTAACCGTCGCCTGGGTCCAACTTCAGGATCGCATCCTGCACGCCAGTGATTCCGAAGCTGTGGAACAGATCGCGTGCGTACTCGAGGCCCGCTATCAACTGTGCCCTGCTCAATGCCGGCTGTTTGTCCATGACCAGCATCATGGCGCTGTCTTCCTGCAGACTGCCCGAAGGTTCATTGCTACCTGGGTAGCGATCGATGCGCCCTGCCTCGGGGTCGGGCGATGCGGCCGTAACGCCCGCTACCTCCAGCGCCCGCGAGTTGACCCACAAGGAGTGGCCATCGGAAGATTTCAGGGAGACCGGGCGGTCGGGAACGATCTGATCGAGCAGCTTCTTGTCGGGCAGTCCGCTGGGGGCAAAGTTGTCTACCGACCAGCCTCCACCCAGGATCCACGCGTGATCGGGGTGTTCTTCGGCGCACTTGCGGACCTGGTCCAGTAGACTGTCCAATCCCTGAATATCGAACAACGCGCACTGCTGGTACGACACACCACTGTGGACCGGATGCACGTGCACGTCGTGGAAACCCGGCAATACCATCTGGCCTTCGAGATCCACAACGCGGGTCGCGTCACTGATTTGTTCCGCCGCACCCGCTCGGTCGCCTACATAGACGATCCGGCCATTCGTGACTGCCACCGCGGAAGCCCAGGGTTGGTTGGGATCGACCGTGTAGATTCGAGCGTTGGTGATCAGCAGATCGGCGCTCGTCGTCGACGAGTGAGGGCCGACACATGCGGTGAGCATCGCGAAGATGGTGGTGGCAATGGCTCGCTTCATCGGATCGACGGCTCCGGAAATGTGTGGTGACTGCGGTCGCAGCATATCTGATTTGTGCGCGACGTTACAGACCCATACCCGGGGCCAAGCCGACTCGGCGAGTTGCTACCGGCTGGAAACTCAGCCTTCTATCAATGGCTGTGCTGCTGTTTTTTTGCTCGTATGTAGTTGGGAAGCGGCATTTCGCCACAGTCGAAATTGATTGACCGCGGCATCGGGTCGGGCGCACGCTGATCTACGGCAAACCCGCTGCCAGCCACTTCTATACCGAGTCTTCCGCTCGGAGCATTGGCCGCGCTCACGGGCCCACTAGCAATCCCCGGTCTCACGGCGGGTCTTGCGGCGGATCTCTCGCACTGCTGCTTCTGTCGATTGCTTCTTCGTTCTTGACATTTCGAGACTCTCCCCGGGATCTCGGACCCCGTAAATTGTCTCTTAGCCTAGATCACCCAAATGTCCGACTTCGCCTGACGGGCTACACTGTACGTCGTCAGATCATCTCGGACACTTAGATCGTTTTCTTAGGAAGGGTTCCGACTCTACTTCGTGTCCGGCTCGTACCAGGGCTTCTGCTTGCGCCAGTCCTCATGCTCTCAAGCGAACTCCTTCGAGTACTCGTCCAGCATCGGGGTTCTGCGCATTGAAGCCCGGGCCCCACTCGCCCGCTTCGCAATGGCCTTCGTACGTCACGGGCGGTCGGCCCTTCTCCGGCGGTGGCTGCGGGCGTCGGCCCCTCCACCGCGTTCGCGAAGCGCGTCACCACGGCCATTCGCTCCGTGATCTCGTCCTTCGTGATGTTCCAGACCATCAGATCCGTTGCCAGTCGACAGCGGGCCGTCATACGTCTGCCGGATACCCTCCTTCACCGAGGGGGAGAGTTCTTGCTGGTGGTGGTACGCGACGGCGTGACGCGGCGCGATGGTGCTCATGACCTTGCCCATCGACGGGCCCGAGGTGTGGAACTCGCAGCACATGCGCCAGCTCAGCTGCGGGCGGCTGGTTCATGATCTCCACGTACCTCGCGGGATTTCGCGAAACGCCTCGTGGATCACGAAATCGGCCCCCTTTCGCGTATTTCACGAACCACATGGTTCGGAGTGGTGTCGCCAGCGAAGACGAGCTTTCATTCCCGCGTACTCGACATGCCGAAGCTGACGGGACCGTCGCCGATGTGGATCGCGGGCCAGCTCCGCACGACGATGCCGTTGCGGTCGTAGACGACCTCGTTCTCCTTGCGATAGTCGAACTCGTGGACCTCGATCTGGCCGGGAATGGGCGTGATCTTGACTGCACGGGTCTGAAAATCCCAGTTGTTCGCCTTCTGGAAGTGTTCGACGGCGTAGGCCGTGCCCATTTCGGGTGTCTCGCCACTCGGACCCCAGATCTGCAAGGGGCCCCGGTCGCCCGGAGGTCCAGCCACCGGCCCAGAGCGCGCCCAGCTCGCCCCAATGATCCGTATGCAGGTGGCTGATGAAGATCTTGTCGAGGTATTCATAGGGGATCATCAGCGACGCGATGTTTCGCATCGACCCGGTGCCCAGGTCGAAGATCAGCTTTTCGCCGTTACCGAACTCGAACAGGAAGCAGGCACTGGCCTGGGCGAGCCGCTGGTCCGGCATGCCGGTGCCGCAGGCAATGACGCGGACCTCTTTCTCGGCGAGGACTTCGGTCCCCGGGTAGTAGACATAGCGGTCGGGCACGATGCTGTTGGAACTGACGCCAGCGGCTTGGTCAGACGCTTGAGCGGCTCCGATGACGTCAACGAATCGACCCGCCTTGCCGTTCTGCTCTCCGATCAAGTACGCGCATACGACGAGCGCAACAATTGCGAAGAACGCAAACATCCTGAGCGTCTTCTGCCTAAGAAAGGAACCCATCGGTATTCCTCCTGACGCTTCCCCACTAGGTGCGGGTTGCGTTATGCCAATTCAATCGCGAATGAGCGCCGAGCGGCCAGGACAGCGGGACCACGGCGACGGCTGGATCGCGAGCGCCGGAACTATAGCCTCAAGGTCCGCTTCGCGAATGAATGAGTCCGGGTGAACTGGTTCGGTCTGGTTCGGTAAAGCTGAGGGTCGGTGCTCAGGAGTGGAGTCCGCTAAGTCCGCGAAACCAAATGGTGACCCGGGCGCGATTCGAACGCGCGACCCCCAGCTTCGGAGGCTGTTCCGGGAATCCTGTAACCTACCGGTGTTGCTTGGCTATTCGGAAAACTTGGTTCGGTCCCGTAGTGCCATGAGGTGCCAGGAAGTGCCATAGGGTGACACCCCCTCGCGAAGGGCGGGCGCGGGAATCGCGAGCCAGCGAAGCTGGCGATGCGCATCGCGGACGAGCACAGCTCGTCCGCTCGCGAACCCGCCTTGCACCTAGCAACTCCAGGTACTTGGCGACGGAAGACGTGGTGCCAAGGTGGGGCCACTACCGATACTCGGCGAAAAGCGTGAAGACGAAGAACCTTGTTCGCAGCGTCGGCGTTCCTCTTGGGCTCACTTCGGGTGAGGCGACACATTGGCTCCCAGTACGTCGCGGCCCTTACCCACCTAAGTCGGCCCTCAAGAGCCCCAATCGCCCACGCCGTCACTCCCCGGGATGTCGTGTTCCAGATAATCGTCGACGTCGAAGGGCATCTGCTTGATCAGACGCCGGACACGCTCACCGATCTCCACGGTCTCAGGCCGGGCGTTCGTCAGGCCCGTGTACGGGATGCCATGGGCGTTGGGCACGTCGGGGTACTTCTCCTTGAAGAGTTCGTGGCGGGCCCTCATCCGATTGAACTGACCCTGCGTATGGATCAGCGGCACAAGCTGCGGGTTCTTCTCGTGCGGATCCTGATACAGGTCGTAGTAGGCCTCCGGCATGCCGGAGGCCGCGACGTCGCCCGCTCCGATCCAGTGGCGCTTGTATCGCCCCTTGACGGTCGCACCGAGTTCGTGGCCCACATAGATGAAGACGTAGTCGCGGCGTCCTTTCCCGTCTCCATTTAGCAAGAGTGCGGTCTGATCGAGCCCATCGACGACCCGGTCCCTCGGAATGTGCGCGGTCGCACCCGCCAACCGAGCGAACGTAGTGTAGAGATCCGTCACGTGCACGATGTCACCGACCAGCTGACCCGGTTTGATCACGCCGGGCCACCAGGCGATCGCCGGCACCCGAACGCCACCCTCGGTAAAATCGCCCTTGCCTCCCCGGTGCATGATCTCGGTCATCGCCCAGCCGGGAGGCGGGCTGTGAGACATCGGACCGTTATCGGCCATCGCAACCACGATCGTGTTCTCGGCGACCCCGCTCTGCTTGAGTTCTTCCATCACTTGGCCGACGAATTTATCGAGGCGGACGTACGATCCGGGAATCTTCCCCCCGTTCAACGTGAGCTTCGGCAACTCTGGGGCCATGAAGTTCAACCAATTGGGCCAGTATTCAACGAAGAACGGTTTTTTGGCCTGCGCGTTCTTTCGAATGAACGCGAGCGTTCGCTTCTCGGACTCGTTGTCCATCTCGTCGTAACACTTGTTCGACGTGCCGCAGAACTCCCTGCCCTTCTCGCCCTTCTTCCCCTCGATGTTCATCACCCAGCCCGAGGGCACGAGACCCACTGCGTCCAGCCGATAGGGATCCGGCGGATAGAGTTCGGGGTGAAGACCGAGGACAGCGTTCACAGCCTCGCCCTGCGGGTTATAGATTGAAGGAATCTGGTTCATGGGCGTGAAGAGCGCCTCATCGAATCCCTGATTGTAGAGATAGCTCTCTTCGATATCGCCCAGGTGGCCCTTGCCATAGTGTGCGGTGGCGTATCCCGCTTCGGACAACACTTCGGCAATCGTCACTTCTTCGGCGCGAAGACCGGAAAACTCGTGGGGCATTCCAACGACCCCCATCCCATGGCGAACGGGGAGGCGGCCCGTCAAGAAGGCAGCTCGGGTCGGCGTACACGAAGGCTCGCTGTACATGCGGGTGAAGTTCATGCCCTCGGCGGCCATCTTGTTGATGTTGGGCGTCTCATATCCGAGGATCTTCTGCACCATCGGATTGGCGACGGCACCAACCTGCTGATCGTCCCAAAGGATGTAAACGATATTCGGCGGATTCCCGTACTTCTTCTTGAGCTCCGCGAGCTTCTTGTCCAGCTCGCCATCCTCGATGGCCCATCGCTCACCGTTTTGCATCTCGAGCACGTAGTACTCGGCGTCGTGGACGATTTCCCGTGCCAAGGTCGGTGCGGCCACTAATATCGCGGTGCATACCGTCCAAGCTGTGAGCGTCAACCGGTTCTTCATTGCCGACCTCCTCCTGAACTCATGGGCTTACTATCTTCGCCGCCGGGATCTGCTTGCTGGGGCGGGTAGGATACCAAAACTAACGTATTCGAATATCGAAAATACGCATAGATTCCCCAAAAACTCTTGCCTTGGCTGACGGCTTACACTTTCATTGAGTGGTATCTCCCCCGAAAACCCGCTTCAGTACTTACCGGGGCTCACTGGTTTGCCGTAAGCCACCGGCTTGTCCGGGTGCACGACCTCATTGGTCCTGGCGTAGTGCTCCCATTTCACCGCCAACTCGCGCACCAAGTCGGGATTGCCCTCAGCGATATCAGTGGTCTCCCCTGGATCCCTGGTCAGGTCATAGAGTTGCCAGTCATTATTGCCGTAGGGTGGTGGCAGCCGCAGGATTTTCCAGTCGCCCTGCCGCCAGGCATCCATACCGTAGGCCTCCCAACCCATGCCGCGTTCCTTGAAGGCGACATCTTCCTGCCCAGATAGCAACGGCAGCAGTGATCGGCCCTGGGGGTTGACCAGGGGAATCCCGCGATAACTACTGGGATACCCGATTCCCGCAATTTCAAGAAAGGTCGGCATCAGATCTGTGATATGAGCGAAGGTCGCGATGCGCCTTGTCTCTTGGTTTTCCGGTCCAGGCAGCTTGACGATGGCGGGGACCTGGATACCACCTTGGGCAACATAGCCTTTGAACAGTCGTAGCGGTGTGGCGCTGGCGAACGCCCAGCCCGGACCGATATCGGTCGACGAACCGGGACGGCCCTTGTTTTCCAGACTGTTATCAAAACTGCGGACAAAATCTGCAACGTTGCCACCCAGCGCCAAGTAGTCATTGATTGCGGTCTTGCTGGGGCCGTTATCGGAAATGAAGACCACCAGGGTGTTTTCGAATTCGCCTTTGTCACGCAGGTGAGCGAGCACCCGGCCGATAGACTCGTCCATGTAGTCGATCATGCCCGCATAGATTTCCATATCCCGGGCTCGCTGTGCCTTCTGTTCGCTTGTCAATTCGTCCCAGGCCCTGACCCAGTCAGGGCGCGCTGCGGCGGCGAAAGCTTCATCCACTAGACCCAATTGTTGCTGGCGTCGCAGTCGCTCTCCGGCGACCACATCCCAGCCCTTGTCGTAGACGCCCCGATATTTCTCCGTGCTGGCGTCCGGTGCGTGTAGTGGATTGTGGGGCGCCGTAAAGGCCAAATAGGCGAAGAACGGCTTCCCGTCCTCCAGGCCCGAGTCGATGTACTCAATGATGCGGTCCGCGTAATAGGTGGACGAGTAAAAGCCCTTGGGAAGCTCCGACACGACCCTGTCGTCATTGGTGTAAGTGGTTTTGCTGCCGGGAATCAATGCACGTTGGTCTGCCCAGTGACTGGCCCCGCCGTTGAGCAGCGCGAATGACCGCCCGAAGCCACGGCCGCCGGGCAGGTTGCGGGGGTCCTTCCCAAGGTGCCACTTGCCCGCCATATAGGTGTGATAACCGCCATCGCGCAATAGTTCGGAAACCGCCACCACATCATCGCGCAGGAATCCCTGGTAGGCGGGCAGGCCCTTTTGGTTATCCGCAGCAACTTCGACGTTGCCGCCCAATCCCGCACGGTGATAGTCCACTCCAGTCAACATGGCGCTACGGCTTGGTGCGCAGTTAGGAGCGACATTGAACTGGCTCAGCAGAACGCCCTTGCGGGCGAGCGAATCGAGATTGGGAGTTGAAATCTCGCTTCCATAAATACCGAGGTCCGAGTAGCCCAAATCATCGGCCACGATCAGCAGGATATTGGGCCGTCCGGTTGCGTGCTCAGCGGAGGTGTCACCAGGGTGGATGGCTGTGATCAGCGTGATCAGCAGGAGCTGGACCCCGGCCAGTAGCAATTTGGCGTGCTGCATCGAGAATTCCTCGCGGCCGAAACGGCTGTTGCGGCGTAGAATTTGTCGCTGGCGATGACTTCGTAGTCTATCGGGTTCTACCGGGAACCCGCGCTTGGGCCTCACACCCCAGACAACCATCAACCCCGTCAGGCGCTTGGCTTGGCGGGGCCACTGCCCAACGAGGCCGTGCGCATCACAAGCAGCAGGGAGCCCTGTTGGGGCTCTCTCTCGCAAGTTTCCGTCGGACATGCCCGGTAAGGTGGGGCCTCTCTGGGCTCTATCAGGTGATTGACCTGATGGGGCCAATTCAGCGAGAATGGGCGAGAACGAACCCGAGGTCGCACGCCTATGACTGAGCAAGACCGCCCCGATGTTGAAGGCGGGGCCCGCGAGGGAGACGACGCCCGGCTTCGCTGGATGTCCAAGGTCTTCATGGACGCGGCGGACCCCATCCTGATCGAAGATCTAGAAGGTCGCGTGATCGACATGAACCGTGAGGCTGAGCGCGTTTACGGCTGGTCGCGCGAGAGGCTGATCGGAAAACCGATCCGAGTGATCGTCCCCGTCGAGTGCCACCCGCAGGCCCAGGAACTCCTGCAGAAGTGCAGAGCCGGCGAGGTCGTCCGGAACGCCGAAGGCCTGCGCCAGACGAAGCACGGCGAGGTGCATTCCGTCCTACTGACGCTGTCTCTCTTGCGAGACGACGAAGGGCAGCCGACCGGCATCGCCAGCATTGCCAAGGACATCAGCGAGCAGAAGGATCGAGAGAAGGAACTGCGTTCGATGTCCAAGGTCTTCATGGAGGCGGCCGACCCGATCCTGATCGAGGACCTCCACGGCTGCGTAGTCGAGATGAACCAGGAAGCGGAGCGGTCGTACGGTTGGTCCCGCGATGAGCTCGTCGGCAATCCGATCCGCACGCTCGTACCCGAGGCGCGCCACGAGCAGGCCCTGGAGCTACTCGCACTCTGCAGGGCCGGTGAAGATGTTCGCAACGTCGAGGGGCTGCGGCAGACGAAGGACGGTAAAGTGATCCCGGTCCTGCTGACGCTATCGCTATTGCGCGACGACGAAGAACGCCCCTTCGGGATCGCGCGCCTCGCAACGGACATCACCGAGCAGAAGGCCGCCGAGAAGGCGCTTCAGGAGCGAACCACGGATCTCGAAGCCGTGAACACCCAGCTCGCCGACGCGAAGCAAAGCGCGGACGCCGCGAACAGTGCCAAGTCGGCCTTCCTGGCGAGCATGAGTCACGAACTCCGCACGCCAATGAACGCGATCATCGGCTACAGCGAAATGCTGCTAGAGGAAGCGGAGGAACTAGATCTCGATGTTTTCACGTCGGACTTGAAGAAGATCCACGGGGCGGGCACACACCTCCTGGCGCTGATCAACGACATTCTCGATCTCTCCAAGATCGAGGCGGGCAAGATGGACCTCTTGCTCGAGTCGTTCGACCTCGGCGAGTTGATCGACAGCGTCGCCTCAACAGTCGACTCGCTGGTGAAGAAGAAGCGCAACAAGCTCGTGGTCGAGTGCCGAGGCGAGCTGGGCAACGTGAAGGCCGACCTCATCAAGATCCGACAGATGCTCTTCAACCTGATCAGCAACGCCGCGAAATTCACCGAGGACGGGCAGATCACGCTCCGCGTCGCTCGCAGCGTGGGGGCGGACGGAGACTGGGTGACGTACGCCGTCTCCGATTCGGGCATCGGAATCCCAGCTGACAAGATCGATTCCCTCTTCGAGGAATTCTCCCAGGTCGAAGCCACGACAACGCGCGACTACGGCGGTACGGGCCTCGGCCTCGCCATCACCAAGCGATTCTGCGAGCTGATGGGCGGAGCGATTACCG
>PVMK01155567.1_pt1 | contig 17201 bp, 20 predicted proteins | sample 1853481 | NCBI WGS metagenome assembly PVMK01 (sample SAMN08533507, study PRJNA380276) | Marine sediment metagenome, whole genome shotgun sequencing project.
ATATGTTTTAGTCATTGAATATTGATGGTTTCGTAAAAAGTCCTATCGCCGGTCATTGCGAGGAACGAAGTGACGAAGCAATCCCATGATTTCAGAGACTTGGATTGATAGAGATTGCTTCGCTGCGCTCGCAATGACAGCTTGGCAGACTTTTTACGAGTTCATCAAAATTGGAATTTGATATTTTTCAGTGAATTCAGTGCTCCAGCACTCAATTCATTTCACTGCGCCAGTAACTACCGCAATAAAATGGCTTCCTATGATTGAAAAAGCACCTGCTTCACCCACCCTATTCCCACTTCCAGCAGTGCGGTATCATCTGCCCTGGCAGCTGCCAGCTTTGGCGGATGCACCTCAGAGTTGTCCAACAGGTTATGATTGACAATCTGATTCCTGAAATTATCCAGGTCGTAAAGGGCAAGGTAGACCTGATGCCGTGACTTCAAGTCCAGCGGGCCCGGGAGCAGCCGGCTTTTAATACTGATGATTTCCATCAGCTTATCGTTGATATGATTGTAGACTGCAATTTCCTGATGGTTAATCCATTGTCGGACAGTTTGATCTTTTCTTCCTTTAAAACCCAGACAATGCGGCTCTTTTAGCAGTGCGAAGTGCTCGGTGATTTTTCCGGTTTTTCGACAGCGGGATATTGCCCGCACCAGCGGATAGATTCGGCACGATGAAGGGCGATCCGGATATACGCTGCAGCCTTTTTCGGTCACCAACGGACAGGTTAATCGGCCGGCATCGGTGGTTTTAAGCGTCACAATCGGAAGCCCCGATTCGGGGCCGATGTGCCGGGTCGTATAGTGTTTCAGAAACTCAGACGAAGACAGCCCCAGTCCTTTTTTTAGACGCAAGATGTCATAAGGATACAAAGATTGATTTAAATCCCGGCAGCACTCATTAAAACACGTCACTTCAGGAGAACATGCAAACCGGAAGGGCTCGTCCGGCGCTATGGGAATAAGCTTTTCGTTCACCTCTATCTGATCCTTATTATGGGGTTCCAGGTTCAGAGGTTAAGGTGTCAGCAAACAGATGGCAGAGGTCAGAGAACAGAGGTCAGCGACTGTGACTCGAGATCCATAAGTTTACCTTCTGTTTTCGGCTCTTTGTCGTCTGTCTTCTGACTTCTGACCTCTGACATCGTCCTCTGAATACTGAACCCTCGTATCAGGTTTTGACCGTGTGTCAAACGAATTTTTAGCTTAGGATATTTTTACATGAATTTTGGGTTTCCAGTACAATATATGGTGTCAACTTGGGCAACGAACTACTGCTAGTGGGAGTTATGAACATTATCTCATAACCGGCTGAAATTTTAATTTTTGCGGATTCAAAAATCCTTGACAAGCAAAATGTTGAATGATATGTTTCGTCTTTTGGAAGACCCATATCTTGCTGATATTATAGGAAATATTTATTATTACTAATTACTCCGCCCTGAAAAATAGCCATAACAGGGTTGGGTATCGTAAATTTATTCTTTGAAAATTGAAGAACATATTTAGAAGTTGATCCGGGCGGATTAATTAGCGAAATCGTTTGTCTAATCTGAATGTCAACCGGTGGGCACCGGTTAAACCGATAAATAACCCAGGAAATATGAATCCAGCTATCTGAAGGGAGGTGCAAACACTTAATTTTTTTGAAGTCTTTTTGACGGTTAAAGGGTAACCACAAGAATTTACCAAATTAATTTAGGAGGTATAATAAATGCCAAGTTTTGTAATAGATGAAAAATGCGATGGTTGCAAAGGCGGGGATAAAACTGCTTGTATGTACATTTGTCCCAATGACCTGATGGTTCTCGAACCCAACGTGATGAAGGCTTACAACCAGGAGCCGGATCAGTGCTGGGAATGCTTCTCATGCGTCAAGATCTGCCCCACCCAGGCAATCGAAGTCAGGGGTTATGCCGACTTTGTTCCTCTGGGAAGCAGTATTATGCCGATGCTGGGAACCGAGGATATCATGTGGACCTGCAAGTTTAGAAACGGGATGATCAAACGCTTTAAGTTCCCCATCCGGACCACACCCGAAGGACAGGCCAATGCATATCTGGATCTAAAGGGTAATGATCTGGAAAGCCAGCTTCTGTCAACCGAAGAAGCCGATGGCACAGCGTATGGCCAGCCTGCTGACGGAGAATTGGCGTAAATGCGAAACCAGGTATAAAAGATTTTATGATAACGATCTTTAATAATGATTTAAGGAGGATGTAATATGGCATTACCGAATAAACCAATCGGGGAACTCAAAGCGGTAAGGGACCCGGAAGTCGAGGAGCGTGAAGTTGATATTCTGATCGTGGGCGGCGGGATGGCTGCCTGCGGCGCTGCCTTTGAGGCCAAAAAATGGATGTCCGACGACCAGAGTGTTCTGCTGGTGGATAAGGCTGCCCTGGAAAGAAGCGGTGCGGTTGCTCAGGGCCTTTCTGCAATTAACACGTATATTGGTGACAACTCCATTGAAGATTATGTGCGCATGGTCCGCAACGACCTGATGGGCATTGTGCGCGAAGACCTGATTTTCGATCTGGGCTGCCACGTGGATGATTCCGTGCATTTGTTTGAAGAATGGGGTCTGCCGATCTGGAAGAAAACCGAAGACGGCAAAAACCTGGATGGTAAAAAAGGCCAGAAAGCAGGAACGCTGAAAGAGGCGCTTCGCCGGTGCGCACGGGTAAATGGCAGATTATGATCAACGGCGAATCCTACAAGCGCATCGTGGCCGAAGCGGCCAAACTGGCCATTGGCGAAGAAAACGTTCTGGAAAGGGTTTTCATCGTCGAATTGCTGCTGGATGCCGACAAGGAAAACCAGATTGCCGGTGCCGTCGGTTTTTCCGTCCGTGAAAACAAAATTTTCATTATCAAGTGCAAAACCATGATGGTTGCCTGCGGTGGGGCCGTAAATATTTACCAGCCCCGTTCAGTGGGTGAAGGCAAAGGCCGTGCCTGGTATCCGGTATGGAACTCCGGTTCCACCTATACCCTGTGCATGAAAGTCGGCGCCGAGCTGTCTATGATGGAAAATCGCTTCACCCCGGCCCGTTTTAAAGACGGTTATGGTCCGGTCGGTGCCTGGTTCCTGCTGTTTAAGGCCAAAACCCTCAACGGTCTGGGCGAAGCGTTTGCCGGCGGTGATGTCGCCAAAGCCGAGCTGGAAAAATATGCGCCTTATGGAACCGCAGCCATCACACCGACCTGTCTGCGAAACCACCTGATGCTTTTTGAGATGAAAGAAGGCCGCGGGCCGATTATCATGGATACCGTGTCTGCTCTGGCTGAGCTTGGCAAGACCATGGACAAAAAAGAGCTCAAGCATCTTGAGTCCGAAGCCTGGGAAGACTTCCTGGATATGACCTGCGGTCAGGCCAATCTGTGGTGCGCCACCAACACCGAGCCTGAAAAGAAAAATTCCGAGGTTATGCCGACGGAACCTTATCTGCTCGGATCACACTCCGGCTGCTGCGGTCTGTGGACCTCCGGTCCGGATTTGGATTGGGTGCCGGACGCTTACAAGATTAAAGCCGACAACGGCAAGGTTTACAACCGCATGACCACGGTCAACGGTCTGTTTACCTCCGGCGACGGTGTGGGTTGTTCCGGACATAAGTTTTCTTCGGGTTCTCACGCCGAAGGACGGATGGTTGCCAAGCAGATGGTTCGTTACGCTAAAGATCATGCCGACTTCTCACCGGCCATCAGTCAGTCCGCAGAGGAGCTGGTCGACATCGTTTACCAACCGGTCCGTACCTATCTGGATCACTGCGAATATACCACGGCCGATGATATCAACCCCAACTACATCAAACCCAACGGCATGATGTATCGCATGATGAAAGCCGGCCATGAATACGGTGCCGGCACGGCCACCTACTACCAGACCACCTCCAAAAACCTTGAGATCGTCATGGAGCTGCTGCAAACGATGCGGGAAGACAACGAGAAACTGGCGGCCGGTGATCTGCACGAACTGATGAGGGCCTGGGAGATCCAGCACCGCATCTGGACGCTTGAATCGCATCTGCGTCACATCCAGTTCCGCAAAGAGACCCGCTATCCCGGCTTCTATTATCAGTCGGATTATCCGGGAACGGATGACGAAAACTGGTTCTGCTTCGTCAACTCCAAGTATGATCCCAAAGAGCAGAAATGGGATATCTTTAAGAAAGACTATATTAAGATATTCAAGGATTAATCGAATGTCGGCTGTGATTTGTAGTCGATGAAATACGACCTCCAGGTGTCAGCCGACACCTGGAGGTTTTTATTAAACGGAGGAAAGTATGACTGAAGAAAAAGCAGCTCCTGCAAGCGGAAGCATACTAGTCGTTGGCGGCGGAATCAGCGGTCTGACCACGGCAATTGAAGCTGCCGAAGTGGGGTACGAGGTTTTCCTGGTCGAAAAAAATCCGTATTTGGGCGGAAGGGTCGCACAGCTGAATCAATATTTTCCAAAGTTGTGCCCTCCGACTTGCGGCCTGGAAATCAATTTCAGGCGGATCAAGGATAACCCGCGAATCAAGATCCTGACGCTGGCAGAGGTCGAGTCGGTTGCCGGCGGTCCGGGCAACTATGATGTGGCGATTAAGGTTAACCCCAGATTCGTCAATGAAAACTGTACCTGCTGCGGGGATTGTGGCGCAGCCTGTCAGTCTGAAATTGCCAGTGAATATGATTTCGGGATGCAAAACATCAAGGGGGCTTATTTGCCGTTTGAAATGGCATTTCCGGCCCGCTACGTGATTGCGCCGGAGATTATCGGTACCCCGGATGCCACCCGGGCCAAGGAAGCCTGCAAAGTACGATGCGGTTGATCTTGAAATGGAAGCCAAAACCCTGAATCTAAACATGGGCGCCATTGTGTGGTCCACCGGCTGGCAACCTTATGATGCCGCCAAGATCGATAATCTGGGTTTCGGTCAGTATCCGAACATTATCACCAACATGATGATGGAGCGACTGGCATCTCCCAATGGACCCACCCGGGGCAAAATTCTGCGCCCCTCGGATAACAAAGAGCCGCAAAGTGTGGCCTTTGTCCAGTGTGCGGGTTCCCAGGGATGAGAATCACCTGCCGTATTGTTCCTATATTTGCTGCATGGCATCTTTAAAGCAGGCCACCTACGTTCGCGAGCGTTATCCCGACGCCAAGATTTACATTTTCTATATCGATCTTAGAACGCCGGGTTACCGCTATGAACGGTTTTACCAAACGATCAAAGAGGATGAAAACATTTTCCTGATTAAAGGCAAAGTGGCCGAGGTCAGTGAAGATGCGGGCACGAATAATGTCACCGTGGTTGCCGAAAATGCCGTGACCGGCGAAAAAGTCTATCAGGAAGTGGAGATGGTGGTTCTGGCAACCGGAATGCAGCCCACGGCGGCGACCGACAAACTTCCGGCAGATTTGCAGTACAATGATGACGGATTTATCGTCAACGACTTTGAAAAAGGCGGGATGTTTGCAGCCGGGTGTGCCAACAAACCGGCCGACGTGGTCTCATCCAATCAAAATGCTACCGGAATGGCCCTTAAGGCGATTCAAACCTTGGTAAGTAGGTAGGAGGATATTCATGGATAAAAAATATGGTGTATATATCTGTCAAGGTTGTGGGATCGGAGAAGCCGTCGATATCGAAAAGCTGAGCGAGGTCCCCAAAGAGGAAGGGCTTGCGGTCAAAACCTGCCCGATTCTTTGCAGTAAAGCGGGTGTTGAGCTCCTTAAAAAAGATATTGCCGATGAAGGCGTCAATACGCTGGTGATTGCTGCCTGTTCACGCCGGGTTCTTTATGATGTCTTCCGGTTTGACGGCTGCATCGTGGATCGGGTGAACTTAAGGGAAGGGGTGGTCTGGACTCATCCCCGGTCAACGTATCCGGCTCCCACCGCAGAACAAAAAGACGATGAAACCTTCATCGACCCTGTTCAGATGATGGCTGAAGATTATTTAAAGATGGGGATGGCGCGGGTCGAAAAAGTCGATCTGCCTGAGCCCTATCTGCTGGAAGCCCTGAACAAAAAGATCCTGGTTATCGGCGGGGGTATGAGCGGGATTTCGGCGGCCATCGATGCGGCTAAAACCGGCTACGAGGTGGCCATCATCGAAAAAGAAGCGTCGCTAGGCGGCTATGCCGGAAAGTGGCGCAAACAGCTGCCCGGAGCTTACCCCTATGAAGATCTGATCCCGCCGGCGATCGAATCAAAAATAAATGAACTTGAAAACTATTCCAACATCACGGTCAAAACCGAGACGGTCGTCGCGCGTATCGCCGGGGAACCGGGTGATTTTACGGTGACCCTTAAAAAGCCCGGTGAAAAAACTGAATTCGACGTCCCCTATCCCGTTGCCGGATGAGATGAAAGTCGATGACAAGGGCAAAGAGCTGGATGTCGAAGCGCTTCACGCCAAATTTATGGAGTATAATGAAGGCAAAGAGGACATTTTGACCCTGGATCCCAACGGGTGAAAAATTCGGTGCCGTGATTCTGGCGGCCGGGTGGCGGCCCTATGAGCCTGAAGAAGGCGAATTTGCCCATCTGGGCTTTGGCACTATTGCCGATGTGGTCACCAATCATCAGTTTGAAGAAATCGCCGCCGCCGGTAAAATTGTGCGACCCTCAGACGGCCAAGCGGCCAAATCCGTTGTTTTCATCCAGAGCCCCGGCCAGGGGGATGACAGAGATTTTGCCTATACCGGTGCGGTGACCAGCCTGGTGGCGCTCAAACAAGCCAAATACCTGCGCGAAGATTATGATGACGGCAAATCTTTTGTCTTCTACCAGCATATGCGTACACTGGGTCTGACGGAAAACTTTTACAAAAACATTCAGCAGGACCCCGGCATCTTTTTAACCAAAGGGGAGGTCACCCGGCGTTTCCCAAAACGGTGATGGCTTAATTGTCGAAGCCGAAAATACCCTCCTGGGGTGAAAAGGTTCAGGTCAAAGCCGATATGGTGGTACTGGCAACCGGGATGGTTCCGGTTACCAAAGATGATCCGGTGGTCAACCTGGCCTACCGGCAGGGGTCCGGGATTCCGCGATAACGACCTGTTTGATGAATATGCCGATTCGAATTTTATCTGTTTCCCTTATGAAACCCAGCGCACCGGTATTTATGCCGCCGGTGCCATCCGGCGCAGTATGACCGTGGAAGAGGCGGTGGAGGATGCCACCGGCGCGGCTTTAAAAGCGATTCAATGCCTGGAGTCGGTCAACCGCGGTGTTTCGGTACATCCCAGGTCCGGCGATATGACCTTTCCCGGACTTTTTCATGCAAAGATGCACCCAGTGCAAACGCTGCACCGAAGAATGCCCCTTTGGCGCCATCGATGATGATGAAAAGGGCACACCCAAGGCGAATCCCGGCGCGTTGCCGCCGTTGCGGCACCTGTATGGGGTGCTGCCCGGAACGCATCATCAACTTTGCCGATTACAGCATCGACAGTATCGGATCGATGGTCAAAGCGATCGGCGTGCCTTCTGAAGATGATTATGACGAGCCGCCGCTGCGGATCCTCGGTCTGGTGTGTGAAAATGATGCCTATCCGGCCTTGGATATCGCGGCGCTTAACCGGCTTGCCTATTCGGCGGATGTGCGCATCATTCCGGTCAGGTGTCTGGGGTCGGTCAACGTCATCTGGATCAAGGACGCCATGGCCCAGGGGATGGACGGTGTTTTTCTGCTGGGCTGCAAACACGGTGACGATTACCAGTGCCATTTCATCAAGGGCAGCGAGCTGGCCGACATTCGAATGAAAAAAATCGGCGAGGCCTTATCGAGCCTGGCCCTTGAAGAGGAACGTGTGGCCCAATTCGAGGTGGCCATCGATGACTATGATAAACTGCCACAGATTATCGACGATTTCGTGGCCAGTGTCGAGGAAATGGGTCCGAACCCCTTTAAGGGCTTTTAATAATTGACTATTGATGAATTCGTAAAAAGTCGAATTCATCAAGTGTTTGGTGTTTCGTGTTTGGTGTTTGGTATGAAATAGATGATGCTATATCGGTATGTTAGAATACTAAACACTAAATACCAAATGACAAAACACACTCGCAAAAAGGCTGCTTTTCTGACTTTTTACGAGATTGTCAATAATCAATTCAATGTCAATCTCAATATGGGAGGTAAAATATGGCGGATACATATGTTATTGAGCCTGATTTAGATTTTATCAAAGAGGTCGGTGCACTGGGGGGCCAAGACCTCAAGAAATGTTATCAGTGTGCAACCTGTTCGGTCGCCTGTCCGATTTCACCGGACACCAAACCGTTCCCCCGCAAGGAAATGATCGCGGCCTCCTGGGGGCTGAAAGACAAGCTGGTGGGCAATGCCGACATCTGGTTGTGCCACAATTGCGGCGATTGTTCCACCCTCTGTCCGCGCGAAGCCAAGCCCGGTGATGTGCTGGCAGCCGTGCGTTCGTATACGATTTCAGAGTATGCCCGGCCCAAAGCATTGGCCAATGCCCTGAAGGATCCCAAAAAATTACCTATTTTGTTGGCGATCCCCGCGGTCCTCTTTCTCATTGTAGGGACGATCACGGGTCTGCTCGATTTTACGCCGGATCTCAGCCAAGGCATCAAACATTGGAAATTTTTCTCGACCTGGCTGGTGGACATGATGATGCTCCCGGCGGCCATTTTTGCAGCGGCTGTTTTTGCGTTGGGTCTCAAACGGTTTTTAGGTGATATCCATCAAAATGCACTGCTGGAGGGTAAAACAACCAAGCAAAACATCGAAGTGGTCGGATTCATTACGGCGTTTGTTCGTATCATTCCGACCATCCTGTTACACCGCAAGTTTTCGGAGTGTACTGAAAATAAAGACCGCGAAATTGCCCACTTCTTGACATTTTATGGCTTTATCGGGCTGTTTATTGTGACCAATATATTTTTTATTGTGATGTATGGATCATATTTGCTCCCCAGCGGAGCGTTGCATGGTCCGTGGTCCCAGTTAAATCCGGTCAAATGGCTGGCAAACATCAGCGGTGTGGCGCTGATTGTCGGGACCAGCCTGATGATCAAAAATCGCATCTCCAAAAAAGATCAGACTTCCGGCTTCTTTGACTGGTACCTGATCTACCTTGCCTTCGGGCTGGGTGTGACCGGCATGGGTGCCCAGCTGACGCGGCTGGCGGGCTGGGCGGTTTGTATCCTTTGCGACCTATTATATTCACCTGATCCTGGTGTTCGCGTTATTTGCTTATCTGCCGTTCTCAAAGCTGGCCCATTTGGTGTATCGAACGGTGGCGATGACATATAACGAATATGCCGGGTCGAAATTTTTAAATAAGATTACTGCATAATATTAAAAGGGGATTGCAGCAGTGCTCCCCTTTTTGTTTGCGTATGAATTCCTTTCGCAAGGAATAATGAATTTCGAAGGGTAAAGTTGAAAACTTCAGCATTCGAAATTCCTTGTTGGATATTCGATATTCAATAGCCGTTTAAATTGAGCAGGGCACTCGTCCTCGTGCTCCTCCTCGTCCTCGATATCGAATCGAGTACGAGTACGACGACGAGAACGAGGAGGAGTAGGGACAGCCCTCTGCGGCTGCCAGAAACCAGCAGCCAGAGGCGAAAACCCCTGAACCCAGAACCTCTGAACCTTGGAACCTGAAACCAATAAAAAAGGGAGCGCCTTGCGGCGGCTCCCTTTTAGTTCCTGCGCGTCTTTTAGATGATCAAATCAATCTCCGGTAGCAGCTCCGTGCAGCTTGATCTCAACTTTGTCGGTCAGTCCCTCGTAGTATTCACGCAGGATTTTAACGACTTCATCGCGGCCGAAGTGATCCGGCAACTCTGCGCCTTCTGAAAGCATTTTCCGCAGCATGGTTCCGCTGAGCAGCACGCGATCTTCTTTTTGATGCGGGCAGGTTCGCAGTGATGCCATGCCGTCGCATTTGAAGCAGTAAAAGGTCCAGTCGATTTTCAAGGGTGTGCAAAGCAATGCTTTGCCTTCTTCTTCCGGGCTTCGGGTATTTTATCAAAGATGGTCTGGGCTTCGAACATACCGTAAAAATCACCCACACCGGCATGATCGCGGCCGATGATCATTCGCGAACACCCGTAGTTTTGCCGGAAAGTGGCATGCAGCAAGCCTTCGCGAGGTCCCGGCGTAGCGCATATCCAGCGGGTATCCCGCCCTGGACCACCTTTTCTTCGACGAAATAATTCTTAACCAGAGAATCGATGCACTTAACGCGAACTTCAGCCGGAATATCCCCCGGTTTCAAATTGCCGACCAGAGAATGAATGTAAACGCCGTCGCAAACTTCAACCGCAATTTTGCAGAGGTATTCGTGAGAACGATGCATGGGATTTCTGAGCTGCAGCGCAGCCACTTCGCTCCAGCCCCGTTCTTCAAATATTTTGCGGGAGTCTTCCGGTCGCATGTAAACGCCGGCATACTTGGGTCGGGTATTCGCCTTCACTCAGCACTTTTACCGGTCCGGCCAGGTTGATATCTTTTTGATCCATGACCATCTCAACGCCCGGGTGATCGTCTTTGGCGATTTTCCAGAACTCCCTCAGCTGTGGCGGTGCCTTCGCCCATGTAGACTTTTTCGCATTCAAACTTTTTGTCGGCCGCGGTCATTTCATATTTTTCGGTGACCGTCATGGTGGCCATGATCTCATCGCCTTCCGGGATCATAAAGCGCAATTTCTTCGCCCTGGCTGATGCCCTTCCGCATCTTCTTTTGAAGCCGATAAAGTCACCGGAATGGGCCAGAAGGTCCCGTCGGCCATCAGAAAGTTTTCACAAACACTTTTCCAATCCGTCTGGGTCATAAAGCCGGTCAACGGGCTGAAGCCGCCAATACCCATCATGATCAAATCGCCCTTTTCACGCGGGGAGACCGGAATCTTTTTAAGGCCTTCGGCCTTTTTCATTTCAGCTTCCAGCTCGGCGCCTTCAAGCAGACAGCAGGTCAGTCCTTTTCCGCCATGAGGTGCAATTAAATTTGCCATTTGTTTTCCTCTCCTTTCAATCTGATTTTCTATAATCAAGTCGCCCAAAACGACTATTATCCATTTATTTAAAAGCGTATTGATTAATAAGGATAGCCGGTTTTGTCAAGCGTAATTCCTCGATTAAAGCAAAGATTTAGCGGGAATTATCATCGTTTTCGATTATTTTGCCGTTTGGCTTTTATAGGGGTTGCCAAAAAACCGTTTACCTTAAATTTTAGCTTGATTTGGATATCCATTCCGGGGTAAAGACAGCTGTAAACATTAATCCCGCCGGTCTTTTTTTATCCATAACGATGTAAATTTAGGCGCAAATTTAGATTGCTGTATTTTCAGGAATTGGAGATCTAATTATGTCAGATATCAAGATGTCAGATGAACGGCGGCAGCAAAAACGGTTCAAAGCCGAGGAAGGTGCATTTGCTGCTCTGGTTGATCAGGAAAGCAGACTGGGCCAGATTAAGGATATCAGTATTCGGGGCCTTTCGTTTCGGTATATTGATAGTCATGAAAAGCTTGAAAATGCCGATGAGTTGAAAATCATTCTGGGAAACCAGGGCCTCTTTCTGGACAAGGTGCCCTTTGTAAAAATATCCGATTTTGAAATTGAAAGCGAGTTTAGTTTTAGCACGATCAAAATGCGACAAATCGGATTGCAGTTCGGGGAATTGACAGCGCAGCAGAAGCTGCGGTTGTATCAATTTATTGAGTATCACACGATCGGTGAAGCCTAGCATACCCGGTGATTTTTACCGGGCTTCAATTTCTCCATCGAGGACGAGTACGAGTCCAGGCAAAGTTTCTCCCGTCGTAATCGTACTCGTCGTCGTCCTCGTTCTCGTTGTTAGGTACAATACCGAAGTTGAGGAGGAGCACTAAAAAGAACGCCCGGCGAATTTTGCCGGACTTTTTTATTTCTCCATCGAGGACGAGGAGGAGCACGAGAACGAGTACGATGATATTTGGGAGTCCTATATTCCTCCTCGTACTCGTCGTCGTTCTCGTACCCGTTATTTGCATCGATATCGAGGACGAATATGGCACTATGAATTGTTGCTCTTTATTTTCTTAGAATGTGAATAAGCCGCCAAGTACCAGAATAATCACCGCCAAAATAACCAGGGTAGCGATGATGATGTTGCGGCTTTTGGTTGGTGACTGTTTTTTAATAGCTTTCTTTGGAGGTGCTTTCTCTCCAGAACTGATGGAATGAGTTTTTTCGGCAGAACTGATGCGAAAGAAACTGGATGGTGGAGGTGTATCCGGCGGGTTGATTTTTGGTTGCGGTAACTTGGCCATCGGCTGCGGCTCAATGGTCTTATCATTGAACTTTCCGGTGAAGATTACTTTTTGGCCTGTTGCTGAGTCCAAAACTTTGGGTGTCTGTTTGGGTTGTTGCGCTGGTAAATCCGGCGGAATGGTTTGAAAGGCCTCATCGAGTTTTTTAGGCTCAGCCGAAATTTCAGCGCCGCACCTCGGACAAAATCGGTATTCCAGAGTTTCCACTTCAGGCAGCTGCATACTGCATTTGGGACAGGATAGTGCCATTTACCAACTCACTTTTAGCTTTTTAATTTTGTTTTAAACTTACAAAATGAGTGTTGAAGTCGGTTCTAATTTTGGATTTTGGATTGCGGATTTTGGATTTGCTTAAGTTGTGATTGGCAGAATACCTTAATTAAAATACACGGTTTCAAGGTCTTATCAATCCAAAATCTAAATTCCAAAATCCAAAATCGACTTAGGGTCTGGTGGTATTCAGTCCCACAAAGGTACCGCCGTTTTTCCGGCACAAAATACGCATTAAGGTGGCAAAACGCTCACCGGTGTTGCCGCGAACGCGGGTTTTTCCCATCACCACCGGAAAACCGACGGCATGAATCCGAACTCGTCTGGAACCATCTTTCGTGCGTTTATTGATTCGATCCACGGTATCAATCACCGGCTGCATCCGTTGACCGCTGAACTCATCGCCAAAAACATACAGGCCGATTTTTTTATCCGTTGAATAAAAGGTTCGAATGGCAGCCGTGATTCCTTCCACCGGACTACTGTTGCTGAAGGCGCGCCAGGTGCTCAGCCTTGAAATAATGGCCCGACGACGAGCCGGCGTATCGGGAATCCACTTTCCGCTGTATTGAGAGAACATATATTCGCCCATATCGTTCATGATCTGTATGCCTTTGACCTTCGGATATACGTCCAGGGTCTCTCTTAATTTTTTCTGTACCAGACCCCAGGCGTGGCGCTGCATGCTGCCCGAGGTATCGATAATAAAGATAATATACTCGCTGTCTACCGGAATGCCGCCAATTGAGCGATCAAGTTTTCGCGGCGGGGTTTTTAACAGTCGCCGCATCTCTTCGGTTAATTCCTGCATGGCTCTGGCCAGTTGGCCTTCAATAATGTTTTGCACCTGGGCGGTGTCCTTCGAAGCCGCAAATTGGCCCTTAATTTTTGACAGATCTCCCTGCAGCCGCGCCAGCCGGATATTTTCTTCTGACAGCTGCTCCTTTTTAGCCGTTAAATCACGATTCAGTATAGCGGTTTCACCCCTGATTTCGACAAGCTCTTCTTCAAGTCGGACAATTTTGGCCTCAAGATCCTCTTTAACCTCTTCAATGATCAGGGGTTCGGCGAATTTGGATAATACAAACAGCAGGATCACTGCTCCGAATCCGCAGCAAATGCAGTCCAGAAAAGATAAGCTGAATATCTGAATGTCACGCCGTTGCTTTTTCATGATACTCTTTACCCTTTGCTATTAATCTGCAATCCAAAATCCGCAATCCGCAATCCGCAATCCAAATTCCAAAATCCTCAATCTCTCAGGGCCAGTCCTTTGAAGGCGATAAAAATGAACCGCGGGTGTCCTTTGCCAGGCGCCAAAATGCATCGGCTGCCAGCGGGTCGCCTTCCATCGGATATAAAATAACATTGACCGGAGCCCGCGGGAATTTTCGAATCGCTTCATTAACCAGGCTTAGCCTTTTTTTACTGGTCACCCGTTTTCGCCAGGGTTTGCTTGATCCCATCGTCGGCAGGCCGTCGGTCAGTAAAAAAATGTTGTCCGGAGCCGGTTTCATTGCGCGCATGGCAGTGATGGCATTTAAAAGGCTGGTGCCTTTTTGCGGAACGACGCTGCGAATATTATCTGCTGCCTGGTTTAACTGATCCACATTGCCGGCCGCCAGCCAGGTTCCCCGGGTGCCTTTAAGTAAAGGGGCGGCAGTTTCGTTAAACGCATATATCTGGAATTGGCTTGTTTGCGGAAGCTGGGTGGTCAACCAGTTAACGGTTGCGACTGCCTGCTGCCATTTGGCTGATTTTAATTTTTCTTTGGAGCTGAGGTTGCGGCGCCGGATGATTCCAACAATCGTTTCATCGAGCATGCTGGCTGAAGCATCCACCAAAATAAATATGCGCCGGCCGCCCATCTTTAAATCGGTTAAATACTGACGGTCCCCGTGCCCGGGAAATTTTCGCAGCCGGGTGCCCATATCGTCCTGGGTCTTGGCACCGGCTCTCAGTCGCTTGAGTTCTTCATCTAAAGATTTCAGGTCGGCTTTTAATTTGTTGACATGTGTTTTGGTGGCCAGGGTGTCATCCTGTCTGTCGGACAGCTCAATCTTCTTTGGTTCGAGAATTTCTATGATTCTGCGAGATAGACCTTCTGTCCGCACCAGATTCGCCTCTGTTTGCTCGATGGCATTGCGGGCCAGTATTAAATCTTTTTTTCCTTCGAGCACTTCCTGTTCCATTCGGTCAACTTCAGCACGAAAATCCGATGTAATGGAATCCCTCTGGGCGGCACTCTTGGCGTTCACCAGCACAAACAAAAGGATGATCGCCCCCAGCCCGCAGGTAATGATATCCAGAAAGGATAAGCTGAACACATTGACGGATCTACGTTTCATCAGTTTCTCTATCCAAACACGCAATGAGTTTAAGTATTTCACCCGGTGTTCCGACCCGGACCGTCTGACCCAGCAATAAAATCATTTTCCCGTTTACCGGGTTTTCATCCACAAAAGTACCGTAGGTGCTGTAATCATTTAGAACAACCTTATTTCCCTGCAATTGAACAGCGCAGTGTTTTCGGGAAACCCCGGCGATCTGTCCCTGGATTTGGATGCCGGATCCGTCTGCAACCCGTTGAAGCCCGATGATTAAGGGCTTTTCGGTTATGGGATAGGCCAGATTGCGATAAAGGATGTGGCTGGGCTGCTTTTGGACCTCCGGCAGCCGTCTGAGTTCTTCATGTGAGATGGGGCCTTCAGCAGGCAACGGCCGCGAAGTCAAAAATGGGGCACTGTTTCCGGCCTGCTGTTCAAACAGCAGCCTCATGGATCTTAAGATTCCCAATGCACCGGAACCGGGCTCCAGTTCAATGATGTTGCAATTTTCGATTTCAGCCAACATGTCTTTCAGGCCCGGCAAACGGGCGATCCGATTTGTGAGCATTATGACCGGTCCAGGTTCCGCCTTGCCATAACGGTCATAAAAGCGGCCAACAAGACGACGCATTTCCTCAAACACAGGCGCCCCTTTTTTATAAAAGAGATCGCGCGTCAGCGTTACGTGGTATACTTTGGACCCTCCTGTCATTTCAAAATAGACGCTGGGATTCCGGCAAAGCTCTGTCAAAACACCGGGTAGCCGGTCGTATAACTCCTGTTCGGTAGCGGCCTGGTGCAACGGGTCAAACCGTGTGCTGCGCACAAATTCTTCTGCAATGGCATCCACCCACCCTCTATACAGTTTGCTCAGGCCGTTCCCTTCAGAGGATGCCGCTTCCTTCTGGCTTAATTGTCCCGCCCGCTCAAGGCAGGTGACTTCAAAGCGGTGTAAATGCAAATCCAGGTGCAGCAACAGTCCTTCCGGCAGCCGCTCCGGAACAGCTGCGACTGCCAGGGGAACAAAACCTTTTAGCGGGATGCCGAGTTCTTGGGTGATCCCTAAAAGAAAACCTAAATGCTCCCGGGTATAAAAACCCGGAACGGCAATGGTCAATTCCTTTCCGTGATGCTTGACGGTCTCCCAGATGCGAGCAAAATGCTCGAAAGCGATTTCAGCGTGATTCTGTGCAAACGGATTGGGTTGTTCTAAGGGCTCAATATTTAATTGGTCCCAGAATTGATTCAGAATCTGCCGGGGATAAAGGTGGGCTTTTCTTTCAGCAGCCAAGCCGACGGTTAGTCGATTTTTTTCAAATAGCGCAAACCCGGGACTCTCAACGCTGTTTCCGTCGACTTTCAGCAACCCGTCCGGTTCGGTTCCGGCAACAAGGATACCGGCGTCACTGAGTTCAAGTCCCAATAAACTCATACAAACTACCTTTCTAATGATGGCTCAAAGTTCGAAGATTTGTTTAATCCAAAACCCGCAATCCGAAATCTAAAATCGTGATCACTTTGTATACAGATGGCTGATCAGATTTTCATCGCAGTATGATTCCGCATCCAGCACGTAGCGCTCCTGCAGCTGTTGCAATTGATGCAGCAAAAACATCAGTCCGATGCTGATTAACAGAGCGATCAAGGTTGAATTAAATGCGACGCCCAGGCTGCGCGTGACATCAAATATGTCGCCTTGAATGGCTTTATGCGCCTGGCCCAGTGCATCTCCGATCCCTCGAACCGTACCAATAAACCCGATTGATGGAATGGCCCAGGTGATATAGCGTATCATGGATAACTCGGATTCAAGTCGTTCGGCTTCCGAATCGCAATAGGCATGTGTGGCGCTGGCCACATCCTGAATGTTGCGGGTGGTACTGAATCGCTGTAAACCGGCCAGCAACGCTCTGGGCAACAACGTCTTGCGTTGCTGCGCTGGCAGTGCTTGAATCTGCCGGGATACATCCCGGGTATCCTCCGGAAGGATGCGCACACCTTCAGCCAATGGAATCAAGTCCATTTGCAACAACGCCCGCTGCCGCGAGGTTTTAAAGGCTTTATACCCCATGATGGCAATCGCCCAGAACATCAGAATAAAACATGCTTCCTGTTCGTAATCACGGATCAACACAAAAACCGATCGTTCCGTCACCTGAAATTCGTTTTCTGCCATCTGAATGGCCTGTTTGGCCAAAATGGTGTCGGCCCTGGGCCGAATCACTGCTACATAGATGGCATGCACAATAATCACGATGATGATCAACGAAAACACCTGGTAAAGGAAGTCAAAAGAAAAGGGGAAGTCTCG
>PVMK01162369.1_pt1 | contig 17201 bp, 15 predicted proteins | sample 1853481 | NCBI WGS metagenome assembly PVMK01 (sample SAMN08533507, study PRJNA380276) | Marine sediment metagenome, whole genome shotgun sequencing project.
GCGGCGCGGTGTCGCGGTGACGTCCCGCGCTTCCCCAACCCGCGCACCGGTAACGTCTACGCGCGCAAGTCGATCCAAACCCTCTGGCGGGCGGCATGCAAGGTGGCCGAGGTCGATTACATCCCACCGTACCGGGCGACGAAGCACTCGACGCTATCGGAACTCGCGCGGGTGCTCACGCCGCAGCAGTTGCAGGGACTAGCCCGTCACAAGAAGTTCGAGACGACGCGGGGCTACTTCAGCGAAGACGCTGACCCGAAGGCTGAAGCGCAGACCGCCAGAGAGCGCCTTGCTGCAAGCAATAATCAAGCGGGCGACAAGCGGGCGACAAAGATTGACCGGAAACAATGACGCCTAACATCGCGGAATCATTCAATAGTGATTGGTGGGCCGCCAGGGACTCGAACCCTGGACCATCGGGTTAAAAGCCCGGTGCTCTACCAACTGAGCTAACGGCCCTGCCGCGAGACCATAGCGAAGTAGGAACAGTGAGTTAGCGGTCGGTTACCCGCCTCGTATCAACTCGGCGTGGAGCCCAATCGGGGTCGATTGGCGCCCCCACTCGAGCCAACAGGTCCGGCCAAGCGTCCCCTGAATCCAGCTCTGGCGTGAGCGGCTGCCGGGCTTTTGCGCAGAGGTCTCAGCTGAAGTTCCCAGTCTGCGTGATCGTCCGGGCCGGCAGGTCCAATCTTTCCCTGGGCAGATCGAAGTAGTGCCTCGGGATCGTGCACATCACCCGCTTTGATGACATACCTGATGTTGCGCGCAGACTTGATGTCAGGCAGGGGATTGCCCTTGACCACCACTAGGTCAGCAAGCTTGCCGACTTCTACGGAACCGAGTTTCTCCTCTATGCCGAGCGCGCTGGCACCGTTGATGGTGGCGGCCTTCAACACCGCTGCCGGTGGTATGCCGGCATAGGTCAGAGCCAGTAATTCGCGGTGATAAGCGAACCCCGGCAACAGGTTGGTATAGACCGGCTCATCGGTGCCGACGATCAACAGGCGCTCGCCACCGGCTTCGAACAAGGTCTTCAGTTCAAGCACACGTTGCGAGAACTCCGCTTCATCTGATTCCGGAGAAGGGGGCCCGCGCTTCTCCAGCAAGGTTCGCGCATAGGGCGTGAAGTACTTCGCTTCATCGGTCCAGATCATTTCGGATAAATGTGCCCGCCGTAGATTTACGCCACCGTACATCTGCAGGTTGGCACCGTAGTAAACCTGGTGTGCCAGCATCAGTTCGACCATCTGCTGCATTTCTGCACTGCGCGGCCCGCCACTTCCAAGCGTAAGCTGGTGTTCAACCCGATCTATCCCCAAGAGGATGGCGTCGCGCAAATCTACGTCGTATTCGACATTGTAGTTAGCCAGGTGTCCCGCTGTGGTCATGCCATTTTTGTGCGCTTGTTCGATCAGTATTTTCGCTTCGCCGGGTGTCGCCTGCTTGATCTTAATACTAATCACGCCTTGCTCAGCCCACTTGTCAACTTCCTGCCGAATTTCTTCCTCAGTGATGTCGTTGGGCCAGGCAATGCAATCATCTGCCGCTGTCTTGATGCTGTATTCGCAGCGGAAGGCGCCGAAGTAGGGACCGGATGCGAACAGGCGCGGGCCGGTCGCCCGGCCAGCATCGATCAAGTCGCGTTGTGCAATGACACGCTCGGGGTAATATTCGCCGGCGGACCAGGTTGAAGTAACTCCATTGGCCAAGAATAGTAGACCGTTATAGATCACCTCCTCGACTCGGCCCTTATCGATCAGGTCAAGGTTGTAGTGGGCATGCAAATCGATCATGCCGGGCAGTATGGTGTCGGAATCCTCTAACTCTATTATCGTGGCAGCACTCTGACGGTGCAGTCTGGCATCTGCGTCAACTTCGACGATTTTCCCATTTCGAATAAAGATGCCGCTGTTGCGACGCCGGCTATCGCTTACACTGTCAAACAACCAGCCGCCATGAATGAAGAGTTCTCCTTGCTCTGGTTCCGACCACTGAGCCGGGGCTACGTGTGGCGCCAGAAAGATCAGCACTGTACTTGCATGCAATGCGAAACGGCTGAATGGATTCATGTTTGTCCTGTTCCATTGTTGGATTGATCTCAATTCTAATTCGTCTGCAATACATCCGCATAGTGAGCGCTTTAGCACCCAGTACGGGGGGGTTCCCCACTGTTCCCCGCTACTTAACGGAATGCCTGTTCTCGCACATAGGGGCTTCGCAACTCCAAGAGCCTATCCTCGAATTCGGTCAATTTCGATCTGGATCAAATACCTCGGACTCGGTCACGTCCATGTGCCGACGCTTGGGGCAGGCCGATATGATCGAGCAGCTCGCTGAAGCGCGGGTCGGCTCGGAGCGGGTCCCACGTCCCGTCCACGCCGATGTACGGCAGCAGGAAGTCGCGCCCGCGGATGCCCCGCTTGAGCTCTTCGAAGGCGCGGTCGTGATCTCCGAGCCCCACGTGGACCATCGCGAGCGAAACGGGTGACACGTACAGGGTGGCGGCCAGCCCATCGAGTTCGGCCAGCAGCTCGCGTGCCCTCGGCGCGTCGCCCGCAACGGCATGGCAGTACGCAGTCTCCCCGATGATGGGGGGGTCTTCCGGGTACTTCGCGCTCGCGCCTTCGAGCACTGCGAGCGCTTCGGCGTGTCGCTCCGTGCCGCAAAAACCCGTGATGACCGCCTGGTGTAGGCCCGCGTACCCGGGCATGATTTCCTCGGCTTCCATCCAGAAGCGGTAGGCCTCGTCGCGGTTCCCCATCCAGACCTGAAGTGCCGCCATGTCCATCGTCGTCTCGACGCGCAACGGGTCCAGCGCACGGGCCCGCTCGACATGGACGATCGCCTCATCGAAGCGGCGCTGGAAGGCCAGTAAGTACGCATAGGTGGAGTGCGCCCACGCACTACCCGGGCTCAGCTCGAGCGCCTTGAGAAATTCCGCCTCGGCTGCCGACCAGTCCCAGTTGCCAAACAAATGAACCAGGGCGATCGAGGTGTGCGCGGGGCCGGACGCGGGGTCGAGCTCGAGTGCTCTCTGCGCATTTGATCGGGCCCGCGCGATCATCTCGTGAGGCACCGATGGCCACAGCTCCGAACTCACGAGGCTCCAGGAATGCGTCGGCGCACAGCTGTACTCGTCGGCCAACCCCGAGTAACCGAGCGGGTGATTGGGCTCGAGCTCGATCACCTTCAGGAAATAGCGAACGGCGCGAAGCGTATCTTCGCGGGTACGCTTCATCTGGAAGTAGTAGCCCTTCAGGTACGCCTCGTACGCGGCGGGCGAAATCGGCCGTGCACTGCCGGCGCCAACCGCCGGAGCGGGCGAGACCTTGACCTGCACCTCGTGCGCGATCGCACGGGCCAGCTCGGCTTGGAGCGCCAACACGTCGCCCACATCGCGGTCGTAGCTCTCGGCCCAGATGTGCGTGTCGCTGCGCGCGTCGATCAGCTGCGCGGTCACCCGGACCCGCTCACCCGAACGCAGCACGGATCCCTCGATAATGCCGTCGACACCGAGCTCGGCGGCGATCTGCCGGATCGACAAATCGGTGGTCTCGTAGGGCGTGACCGATGTGCGCGAGATCACGCTCAGGTCACCGAGCTTGGCCAACTCCGTAATCAGGGCTTCGGTCATGCCGAAGCTCAAGTACCCACCCACCTCGTCGCTCGACAAATCGTCGAGCGGCAATACCGCCACCGAACGGATCGGCGTCGACTCCACTTGCGGGCGCGAGTTCCAGAGAACGAGGAGCCCGATCAGAACCACCGCCACCGCTAGGCCGGTAGCCGTCCAGAAGCCGGTCCGGCTCGCTGCCGCGCGCGCGTGCGGGCGGGCATCGGGCGGGCCAAGTGCCCCCGTGACCGACCTCACCACCACCGGTGCCGCGACGTTCTTGAGCGTCTGCTCTCCCTTGCAGACGCCCTCGACGCCGGGCTGGTTCTTGATCGAGTCGTGGACGGGACCCGACACGGCGATCTCCCCGGGCTCAGCCAACGGGTAGATGCGCGCCGCGACGTTGACGCCGTCGCCGTACACGCGGCCATCCTCCAGGGTCACGTCGCCGAGGTGGATGCCGATCCGCACCTGGAAACCGGCCTCACGCGCGAGCTCGGTTTGGATCGCCAGCGCGCAGCCCACGGCCTGCAGGGCGCTCGGGAACACCGACAAAGACTCGTCACCCTTCTCTTCGATCCACTGACCGTCGTAGCGGGTGATCTGTTCTCGAACCAGCGACTCGTGCCGCGTGCGCACACGCCGCGCCGCGGCCTCGTCGCGCCCCATCAGCGTGGAGTAGCCAACCACGTCGGTGAACAAGATGGCAGCGAGTCGGCGCTCCACGCAGTCCCCTCCGGTGTCGGCGACAAGCTTACCCGTGCAGGGCCGATGCTGCGAGCGCTTGCCGCCTTCCTGACCGATTTCGAGGCGCTGGGCGAGAGCCTGATCGACCAGAAAGCCTTTGATCGGACTTTGGTGAAAAACCGGAAAAGCCCCATCTCCACTCTTGTCGTATGATCTGTCTCTGATCGCCACTGAAGCAGGGAGAAAGCGAAATGAAAAACAGCAAACAAAGCATCCCATTTTTCGTCGCAATCATCGCCGCCTTGGTGTTTTTCACTTCTTTTGGGGCAGCAGCTGAAAGCGAGGTCGGCATATCGGATCAAGAAGAAGATGCCTTTATTCTCTATAAATACTCCCTGCTAGACGCAAGGAAGAATCGCTCTCCTAAAATCACGGAAAGCACTGAAGGCAACAAAACCACCTACCAATACGACGGGCATGCACTGTCATGCAGTACCGTAATGAAGGGCTCCATCTCCAAGACAACCCTAGAAAACAGAGCTCATGTTGTTGGTGATTTCAAAGTAAGCAACAACTCATACGGAATCACACAATTATCGTTTGATTTTTATGACGAAGGGAAAAACACCAGAACGGGAACCATGACCGTTAACGGCAAGGTGATCGATATCGACCACTTCGATTACCAGTAGCGCGCTAGGAGGCTCGAGTCTCCGTTTTAGCGTTTTACGGGTTCCTGCGATGTCGGTACACTCTCCGTTCGAATCGACGTACGCAATCCAAGAGGATCCCCGAATGAGTGACCCCCTCGATGCCCTGCTCGACGAAGCGATTCGGCACGAACTGACCGTGTCACTGCTCTATTTCGAATTTTTTCAGGCCTTTCCCGACGACGCCGACCTCTGGTGGACGCTGAGTGTCGAGGAAAACGGCCACGCGGGCCTGCTCGAGGCCGGGCGCCAAGTCTTTGGTTCCGAATACGGAGAGGAAATTCTCCCGGCCCGCATCGAATATCTCATAGAGGCGAACCGCATGCTGGATAAGCTCCTGGAACAGATGAAGGAGCAGCCCCTGTCTCGCGAGGCCGCGTGTCGGATCGCACTCGAGATCGAAACGACGACCGACGGGATGATCTTCGAAAACGCGCTGCAGCCCGCGCAGGATTCCGAGGTGCCCACGATCGCCGAGCGAATTCACCTCGACGATCTGCGCCACGCGGAGAGGATCCGCACCTTCATGAAAGACCAGGGCATCAGCGAAGCGTAGGCTCCCGGCGTCGAGGTACCGATGGCCCGTTCCGTAACACTATGCTGGCTCGCGATTCTCGCGGCGGCCTGCTCCGAGGGGGAGCCGGAGCCTTGGAGCGCTGCGGAAATGAGCGCGCTGTCCGAGCAATTTGGACACATCGCCGAGGCCTACGCGGTCGTCGACGTCTGCATGCCGATGATCGATGCAGATAAGGATGCCAAACACAGCGTCATTTCCAAGATTGAAGTACGCCGCTACTCGCAGCTCTCACATATGAATACCGAGGCCGAACTCGCGAAATTCTTGGCCCACCATCGACAGCGCGGTGGCACCGACGAACAGGCTGCAGCTCTGGATCGGGTGTATCGCGAATCCCATGCCGCGGCCGCGCAGCTACTGACATCGGTCGACGGCTGCGCAGAGACCGCGTCCGACTACGCGAACACGATCCTCAACACGAAGGTCGGATCGACTCCGTGAATACCCAGGTCGGAATTGGATCCGTTCCCGTGAATCCCTTACCCGAACTGCGATACGACCCGTGAACGTCTCACCCAAAGCGAGACTCGTCCCGTGAGCACCCGGTCCCGGAACTCGACTCTCTTAACGATCTGGCGTTTCCAAAGCCACGCGCTCGTCGACCGAGAGATCGACGACGAGGCCGGAGTGGTCCGAGCCCCGGATTGCGACCACCTGAAAGTCGTCGACCCGCACACCGCACCCGAAGCAGTGATCGATCCTGAGCAGTGGCGGCCCCCCGACCCAACGCGCCCAGGTTCTCGCGGGCTTCGCGCCGCGGTTTCGCGCGTGGGTCCGCGCCAGATCCTCCAGCTGCTCCGCGACCACCCGGTAGAGGGGCCACGCGGGTGTGGCGTTGAAGTCACCCAACACGGCGCGGGCGTGCCTCCGGGTTCCGGTCCAGATATTCGAGCAGGCCGCGACTCTGTGCACGGCGACACACAAACCGGGTACCAGACTTGCGTGCCCCAGGCGGGCGAGGCGATGTGCACGTTCACGATCTCGAGTGCACCGGTCAGTGCGGGCCAATGCGCGGGTTCGAGTCGCGCGATCCGCGCATCTCGAAACGCGAGCGGCACGCGGTCGAACTCGACAGGATGACGCGCGACGATTCCCATGCCGGTGAAGTCCCGCGCGGGTTCGAGGCGACCATGGGGAAACGCGCGACCCAGCGCGCGGGCCTGCTCGGGCGAAAGCTCCTGCACGGCGACGAGGTCGGCGTCGCAGCGCCGGACCAGATCCACAAAGGCCTCGGGATCGGCCCTGCCGTTCATCAGATTTCCGGAAAAGACGCGCAGATGCGATCCCATCCCGCCTCCGACCTGCCTACTGCGAACCACTCGACCATCGGCGTCGAAGTGTGAGAAAAAACTGGCGCAGCGGCTGGAGCGCATCCATTCCGGGCGCGCTATTTCGAACCCGGTAGGTGTGTTCTCACTGCTGGCCGTGCGAGCTGCCGTGCAGCCGTCTAGATCGGACGGAAGGGGTCGATCCTCGCGATCGTCTCGTCGCGCCCGGGGCCCACGGAAATGATCTCTACCGGAACCTCGACAAGGGCCTCCACGCGCTCCACGTAGTTTCGCGCGGTGTAGGGGAGGTCCTCATAGCGACGACATCCCGTGATGTCCTCGTCCCATCCCGGCAGCGTTTCGTAGACGGGCTCGGCCCGCTCGATCTCTGCGAGCGTCATCGGAAAGTCGCTGGTCAATTTGCCGTCGACGCGATAGGCGGTGGCGACGCGGAGTTCACCAATTCCCGAGAGCACATCGAGCTTGTTCATCGCGAGCGCCGTGAGCCCGTTTACGGTTGCGGCTTCGCGAAGCATCACGACATCGAGCGATCCGCAGCGTCGCGGCCTTCCGGTGGTGGCCCCGAATTCCGCGCCGGCCTGCCGGAGCAACTCGCCGAATTCGCCGGTGTCTTCGGTCGGAAAGGGTCCGCCACCGACGCGCGTCGTATAGGCTTTGGTGATCCCCAACACGCGATCGATGCGAGTGGGCCCGACGCCGGCGCCAGCACAGACGGCCCCCGCGACGCAATTCGACGAGGTCACATACGGATAGGTGCCGTGATCGACATCGAGGAAGGTGCCCTGCGCGCCTTCGAAGAGAACGTTCTGACCTGCGCTGAGCGCTTCTTCGAGCGTGCGAACCGTGTGATCCACATACGGCTCGAGCTGTCGCCCCCATTCGATCGCCCGCCCGTACAGTGCGTCGACGTCGATCGGTTCCCATTTGTAGTACTCGACGAGTTCGAAGTTCTTCTGCTTCGCGATTCGCTCCAGCAAACTGCGAAGACCCTTCGGGTCGAGGAGATCTGCAATCCGAATGCCGCGGCGCGTGACCTTGTCCTCGTAGGCGGGGCCGATCCCTCTCCCGGTCGTTCCAATGGCGAGTTCGCCAGCGGCCTTTTCCCGCGCCTTGTCGAGTGTCGTGTGCCAAGGAAGGATGACGTGAGCGCGACCCGAAAGCCGAATCCGCGACGGATCGCGCAGCAGACCGCGCTCCTTGAGGGCCGTGATTTCGGTCAGCAAACCGTCCGGGTTGACGACCACCCCGGGACCGATCAGGTTGACGGTCGTGGGGATTGAGAACACCTGCCGGGACGACGTGGAGCACGGTCTTGACACCATCGACCACGAGCGTGTGGCCCGCGTTGTTGCCACCGTGAAAACGCACCACGAGTTGGGCTTGCGGAGCGAGCCAATCGACGAGTTTCCCCTTGCCCTCGTCGCCCCACTGAGCACCGACTGCAACCAGCGCCGTCACGATCCGAGCTCCACGAGTTGTGCAGAAACCAGATGGGGCAGATCGTGCAACTGTTTCATCACCGCTTCCTCCGGTGCCCGGTCGATATTCACGAGCATTGCGGCGAGGGAGCGCTCGGGTATCAGCGCGAGCTGCATGCGCGAAATATTGATGCCGCCCCTGCCCCAGCACGGTGCCGACACTTCCCACGACGCCGGGTTGGTCTTGATTCTGGATGAAGAGCGTCGATCCCTTGGGGATCGCCTCCAACATGAAGTCGTCGATTCGAACGATGCGCGGCTGGTCGCCGTGGAAAATGGCTCCAACGATATAGCGGTTGCCACAACCCACGACACGGGTGGAAATCGCACTCGCGAAGTCGCGCGATCGGCTCACCTTCGACTCGACCACTTCGATGCCGTGCTGCTTCGCGATCAGCGGCGCGTTGACGAGGTTCACCTCATCGGTCAACGACTCCAAAATTCCCTTCAAGATCGACACCGTGATCGGAGCCACTTCGAGCCCCGCGGCGTCACCCGAATACTCGACCTCGATCCGATCGATCGCACCCGGGCAGAGTTGCCCCTGGAAACGCCCCAATTTTTCACCGAGTTCGATATAGGGGCGAATCTGCGCGTAGAGTTCTTTTGAAATCGACGGAACGTTGAGCGCGTTTCCCACGATTCCGTCTACGAGATAATCGCGGACCTGTTCGGCCACCGCGATCGCGACGTTTACCTGGGCTTGCTCGGTAGACGCCCCGAGGTGCGGCGTGCAGATGACATGATCGTGCAGCACCAGCGGATTGTCGCTGTCCGGCGGCTCCTTGGTAAAGACATCAATCGCAGCCCCGCCCACGCTGCCAGAATCCAGAGCGCGCAGCAGTGCAGCTTCGTCGACAATTCCGCCCCGCGCCGCATTGATGATCAGCACACCCGGTCGCATCTTCTCGAAAGCCGCATCGTTCAAGAGGCCTGTGGTCTCCGGAGTGCGCGGAACGTGAACCGAGATCGCGTCCGCGCGCGTCAGCATTTCATCGAACGAAACGAGTTCCACCTCTGCCCTGGCTTTGGCCGGTCCAGACAGAAACGGATCGAACGCGATCACCTTCATTCCGAGACCCTTGGCACGGCTCGCAACGATGCGACCGATGTTTCCGAGTCCAACGACCGCGAAGGTTCGGTTGTAGAGTTCCATTCCGGTGAAGCGCGACTTCTCCCACTTTCCGGCCTTCATCGATGCGGTCGCCTGCGGGATGTGGCGCGCAAGCGAAATCAACAGCGCAATCGCGTGTTCGGCAGTGGTGATGTTGTTACCGCTCGGTGTGTTCATCACCACGATTCCGCGCGCGGTGGCCGCCGGAACGTCGATGTTGTCGACGCCGATCCCCGCCCGGCCAATGACCTTGAGTTTCTCTGCGGCTGCGATCACGTCGGCGGTCACCTGAGTGCCACTGCGAATCACGAGCCCCTCAATGTCGGCTACGGCCGCGAGCAGTTCGTCACCCTTCAAGCCGGGTTCGGCAACCACCGTGATCCCGGGCGCGTGTTCGAGGATTTCGAGACCTTGCGGATCCAGCTTGTCGCTCACCAGTACTTTTGCCACGACTCATCTCTCCGGGGTGCTCGGGAAAACGCGGCCCGGCACCGGCTGGTGTTCGCTCGATAGAACTTCAGACCATTTGCCTCGCGGCGACTAAGCCCATGGTTTCATTGAGAAAAGAGGCAAGGAGGACGATTGTGCCCGAGCCCTTGGAGGGTGTCAACGCCGGGCTCTCTTCGCGGCCTGGGCTGCCTAGGAACCGCTCGGGCGCAGCTCCTTCGGCCTGCGCTTGTGGAAGAATCGCCGGGGCCGCGCGTAGAGCCACGACTCGGGGACGCGGTCGGACTTCGAGCGGATCCGCGCGCGGCCTTCAGAACAGGCAGTGCTGCAATACCACGCGCCATCTACCTTGATCGAAGCGAGTCCGAGGCTGTCCTGGCAGCGCACACAAGAACCAGCCCCATTGGCGGGGCGATGATCGACCTTGCTCATGCGGCATAGAGTAGGCGTGCGCAACCGGGTGGCAAGGAGGAAACGCGTGAATCAGTCGATGCCCGAAGCGGATCGAGCCGAAACGGCGAACTGCGCTTCCGGCGTGGGTGTGACGGCGCGCGCACTGACCCGCCGCTTCGGCAATCACCTCGCCCTCGACCGCATCGATCTCCAGATCGCACCCCGAGCGCGATTTTCGCTACTCGGCGCCAATGGGGCCGGAAAAACGACCTTCATCCGCCTGCTGACCGGGTTCCTGCTCCCGAGTTCGGGTGCGTTGACGGTGGATGGCATCTCTCCGGCCCGCCACCCACACGCCGTCAACAAGCGGATCGGCTTCGCGATGGAGACATCACGCCTCTACCCGGAATTGCGCGTCCGCGGCCTGCTTCGGTTCCTCGGAGGCGCGCGCGGCCTGCGGGGCAGCGAACTCGCAAACGCCGTCGATCGGGTCATCGAACGCTTTCAGCTGGCGTCCGTCGCGACCCGGCGGACCGGCAATCTCTCCAAGGGCTTCGAGCGGCGCGTCTCGCTCGCCCAGGCCTTCCTCGTCGAACCCCCTCTGATCGTCTTGGACGAACCCAGCAATGGGCTCGACCCCGCTCAGCGGAACCAGGTGCGAGAAATCCTGCGCGGTATCGAGCCCGAGCGAACCCTGATCCTCTGCACCCACGACCTCGATGAAGCGCGCGCGCTCACCGATCGCGCTGGCGTACTCCACGCCGGGCGGCTGGTCGCGGAGGGTCCCACGGGGGAAGTCCTCAGTCGACAAAATGCCCCATCACTGTTCCAGACTGACCGGGACGCGAAGGAAGCGAACTCGTGACGCTCTTCCAGACTGACCGGGACGCGAAGGAAGCGAACTCGTGACGCCGATTCTCGCGTTGATGCGCAAGGAACTCGCGGGCCTCTTCGGTTCGCCGATCGCCTACGCGGCCCTGATCGGCGTCTGCATCGTCACTGCAGTCCTCTTCTTCGAACACCTCCACCTGTACAACCAGATGCTCTTCGCCTTCTCGAGCACCAGCATCAGCAGCATGAACGCGGGTGAGATTCCCGAAACCATCAATCTTTGGGATTCGGTCTTCTTCCCGGTAATGGAGGTTCTCGGAATCACGTTCATCGGAGCGGTGCCCCTCGTGACGATGCGGGTCTTCTCCGAGGAGCGGGCTCGGGGCACGGACGAGCTGCTCTTCACCACCCACCTGACACCGTTCCGCATCGTAATCGCGAAGTTCAGTGTCACGTTCGCCTTCGTGATTCTGATGGTGGCGGTGAGCTTCATCTACCCCGCCACCGCAATCTCGCGCAGCGGCCTTGGTGTTCAGCACCTGAGCGCAGCCTTCATCGGCCTGACGCTCCACGGCATCGCCGTCGCGTCGATCGGACTGACGTGTTCGGCGTTTACCTCGAGCCAACTCGTCGCTTCGGTCACCGCGTGGGTGTTCGCCTTCGTATGCTGGGATTTCGGCTGGATGCATCCACTTTTGAACGAGAGCACCGCCGCAATCCTCGATGCGCTCTCCCTCCGCCCGCGTTACAGCGGCTTCGCCGAGGGAATCGTTTCACTCGCGGACATCGCCTATTTCATCGGCCTGGTTGCCGTCGCAATGGCCGTTACGCGGTTCTCCTTCGATCTGCGCAGGATTCAGCCATGAGGCTGCAGTTGGCCTACGTCGGACTCGCGATGTTCGCGACGGGCCTCGCGAGCTTCTATGCGATCGACCACGCAGCAGCTTTCGTTCTCGTCAATCTCATTGCTGGAGCACTCGCTCTCTCGGCCGCAGGCGTGCTGGCGTTGCTGAGACTGCGGTTGGCGCGCAACCCTGATTCGCTCCGCACAATCTTGATCGGCGCCTCGAAGATCGCGCTCGCACTGATCGCTGGCGTGGGACTCGAATTCGCCGCTGACCGCAGCGGGGTTCGCTTCGACTGGACGTTCGATCGCCGCTTCGAATTTGCGCCCTCAACGATTGCAGCGTGCAAAGAGGTAGGCACCGAACTTCGCGCCACCCTATTCCACACAGCAGGTGATCCGCGAATTCACAGAACGCGTCTGCTGCTGGAAACGCTCGGACGGGACTGCTCGGTGCAAGTGGATACGCGTCCTCTCGAGCGCGCTGCGGCCGAGGCCGACCGTTTCGCGATTGGTTCGTCCAACAGCGTCGTCTTCGAGCTCGGCCCACGATTCGAAACCGTTGAACGCCCGAGCGAAGGCGCAATCTATGCGGCCCTTCGCAGACTCCGCCCCACGGCGGGAGGAGTGCTAGTGGCGCTGCGCGGCGAAGGGGAAGGCGATTTCGAGCGCGAAGACGACATGGGTTATTCGGGCCTGCTCGAGGCGCTCACCAACGAGGGCTACCGGGTTCGCGGTGTCGTCACGGCATCGATGGGCAAAATACCCGAAGACGCCGAGGCCGTCGTCGTGCTCGGGCCCAGACGGTTCCTCCAACCGGAGGCGATCGACGCCCTGCGACGCTACCTCGAAACCGGGGGAAGCCTGGTAGCCCTGATCGAGCCCGGAACCCAAACGGGACTCGAGGAACTGCTCGCCGAATACGGGCTCGCGTCTCCCAACGCGGTGATCATCGACCCCGTTGCGGGCGCAAGAGAGGCTCGGGCGGAGGGAATCGACCCGATCGGGTCCCACTACAATACCCACGCCATCACCCGCGGACTCGACGCCAACCGCGTGACGTTCTTCAGTGGAGCCCGGAGCTTCGAACTCCGCAAAGCCAGACCCGACGATCGGATTCAGGGGCTCGTGCTCGCGAGCCCGCAATCCTGGCTCAGCGAGGATCTATCGCTGCTCGATCGCCGCTCGGGCCGCCCCGACCCGGGCGGCGCGCGTCGGGATTACCATCCACTCGTCGTCAGCGGAAGCTATCGACGCGAGGCGGGCGAAACGCGAATCGTCGCTTTCGGGGACCGCGACTTCTGCTCCAACCGCCACCTGCGCGCGGTCTACAACCTCGACCTGATTCTCAACGCCGTCGCCTGGGCAACCCAACGCGAAAGTAACATCACGATCCGACCCAAAGCCGCCCCACCCCAACACTTCCCGCTTCCGCTCGCCAATTCACTACAGACCTTCTACGGAGTCGGACTGCTCATCCCCGAGTTCCTCCTAATCGCTGGCGGTCTAATCTGGCTCCGAACCAAGAACCAGTAACCCGCGCCAGTGGAGCGCAACGAACAATCGACCGGGTTTTGAGCGGACCCAACTCCTGGGCCCCCGCCAGTGCAGCGTTACGAACAGCCAGCCAGGGGGTTGTGCGCGGGCGCGTTACGAACAGCCAACCAGGGTTGTGCGCGGGTTAGGAATCCCTCGGCTTCGGTTTCGTCGCCAACGCAATGCCGCGGGCACCGGCTTGCTGGGCGATGTCGAGGATGTTGACGGCCTGTCCGAGCAGAACGGCCTGGTCACCGCGCAACACGACGACCTTTTCGCGGGCATCGGCCAGCGCCGCCTCGAGCCCCTCGAAGAGCCGATCTTCCGGCACGACCGCGTCGTCGATCATGATTTCGCCATCCGACCCCACGGTGACGGTCACGCCCTGGGGCGTCTGGTCGCTGACATCCGCACCGGGCAGATCGATGTTCTTGCCCTGGTTCTGGATGACCGATGTCGTGACCATGAAGATGACCAGCAGCACCAGGAACACGTCCGTCAGCGGCGTGATGTTGATCTCGGCGACGATGCTGCCGTCTGCATCGTCATGGTCAGGCTGGTACGAAGCTGCCACCCTGCACCTCCGCTTGTTTGGACCCGCCGGTCTCTGCTGTCTCGACAAAGATCAGGGCCTGTAGGAAACGCTCGCAGGATCGCGCGTAGGTGGTACCCAGCGCACTGGCGCGAGTCTGAAGATAGTTGAAGAACAGCAGCGCAACGATTGCGACGAAGAGCCCTGCAGCGGTCGCAACCAGCGCTTCCGAAATACCAGCGGCCACGACCTCGAATCCGCCGACGCCTTCGGCCGCCATGCCCTGAAACGCGCGGATGATGCCGACTACCGTCCCGAACAGACCCACGTAGGGAGCGAGCGACCCGATCGTTCCGATCACCCAGAGTCCGCGCTTGAGATCCGTCACGGCCTCCTGACGCGACGTCAACAACACCCGATCCAGATCCTCGATCGCGATGTTCTTCCAGCGCATCGCCTCGAGGAAGATTTTCGAAATCGGCGTCTCGGACTTCTCGCAGCCCGAGCGAGCGCCGTCGACATCCCGCTTCACGAGCGACTCGATGGTCTCGCGGGTAACCGCGCGGGTCTGGCCCTCGAGGCCCTTATAGCGCCACATTCGCTCGAACAGAATCGTGAGCGTAATCACAGAACCTACCGCCAGTGGGTAGACGGTAAGACCACCTCCTGCAGCAGTGAAGCAGTGTTTGCGCGTCCATCAGCGCCCCTCCTCGCTTGAATCGCCCAGAAACCCCGAACGAAGTGTCCCGCCCGCATCCGTCTCGACGTGATTCCTGCTTTTGATTCAACAGGTTACACGATCACCCGCGCCAACCAAAGCCAGCCGGGTGCGTCGACAACCGGGGGGAACACGCAACACCAACCCGCCTGCGCCCGGAGCTTCGCCATCCGCCTTTCGACGCTTTGTCCCCTACAACTTGAAGGGAAAATTTTGCTCGGTCTCATTTAAGCGCTGTTTGGCCGAAGAATCCAGCAGGCGTGTGCGCCCCACTGGCATCGCTATCATCGCATCGGAAACTCGGGCGGCGCTTCCGGGGTCGAACCGGTTGGGGCGTAAACCTGAAATAACGCGCAAGAGCTGGCGGTCGATGGCAGCGGATGAGGGTCGGTAATATCACGCGCCCGCGCGGCTAGGCCAGCAAAGCCTCGAACGAGTGGTTCCATCAGAAACTTCGGAGCAAACACGCCCACGATGACACGAGAATCGATTCTCCGGCCGCGCAGCAAAAGCAAGCACGCCAAGCGCCGGGTGGGCACGGCCTTCCTTCAGGCCGCCACCGTGGGCGGAGTGGCGCCCGATTTTCCGATGGATTTTCGCGATCCGGACGAGGGCAAGAGCAAACTCGCAACGGGCGGCCTCTCGGCGGCGATCCACTTCGGTATCCTCGGCCTGCTGTTTCTCTTCGCATCCCTGAATCCCGAAATCGTAGACGAAATCATTCCCGTCATGCTTCTCCGCGAAGAGGCCCCCAAGCCGCCGGCGCCCGCGCGAAGGGCTCTCGCCGAGCGGCGCAAGCTCGACTTCGCGCCCGCGATGCAAACCGTGCAGCCGCAGATCGTCAACAAGCGCGTGATCGCCGAAGCCGCTCCTGCGATCAACACAGAGATGCTCGAGATGGATTCCGTCAACGCCGCTGCGGCGCCGACACAGGTAAAACGCTCCGCGATCGACGTCGATCGCGTATCGGCCATTGGCGCGGTCGGCGGCTATCAGGCCTCGAAGGTCGAAGTCAATCACGCGGCGGGTCCGGCGGTGCGCGGCCCGATCGAAGCGGTCGGCCCGGTCGGCCCGTCCGTGGGCCCGCGCAAAGTGGCCGGCACCGACGGAAACTCGTTCGGAACGGGATCGCTCGCAATCAACCAGGGTTCGTCGGTCCGTGATGGCGTGCTCACCTCTCGCGACGTGAGTCGGCTCACCCACGGGCCCCGTTCTCGTCAGCGTCGACACGGCGGTCGGCGAGGGAAACCTCAGCGGCCCGGGCGGAACCGGCACGGGCCTTCTGCCGGACGGAGCGGGCAAAGACTGCACCAGCGACCCGAAGTCCAGGCGTATCTCCAAATATTGTACGAGCGGATCTACGCGCGCTGGACGCTTCCCTACGGGATCGAGAACGTTCACGTGACCCTGCTGTTTGCGATCGACGTAGCGGGATCCGCTTCTAGCATCCAGCTCGTCAAGGGCAACAACGCAATCGGCGCAAGCGCCATCGACGCCATGCGAGCTTCCACGCCCTTCCCCCCGATGCCCGAACGCGTGCGATGTCTCGCCAACAAGAACATCAACGCGACTTTTTCCAGCTCGTCCGTTGCAAGCTAATCCGCCCCGACCCAACTGGCTGGGCTGCCGGGTGGCTGCTGCCACGCCGGCTCTCGCGCCGGCCCTCGCTTTGCTCGCTGCGGTTTTCGTGCCGCTCATCGGCGCCCACGCGGCCTGCCCTCCCATTGAACTCCTCTATGACGAAAATGAAGATGTCCATGAGAAGCACGTCGATCACGACAGGGACTGCAGGTTCGACGAGTTCGTCTACTACGCCGGCGGCAAACCCGAACGCGCCGAAAAGGACACCGACCTCGACGGCGCCATCGACATCTGGATCTTCTACGATCGCAACGGCGAACCCAGCCGTCAGGAGCAGGACACCACCGGAGACGGAAAGGCCGATCGCTGGGTCCAATACAAAAACGGCAAGCCGAGCACCCAGCTCGACGACAAGAACGCCGACGGCAAGGCTGACTCGACCTCACCTACCAAAGCGACGGTGAACAACCCGAACGCCTCGAGGAGGACACCAACTTCGACGGCAAGCCCGATCGCGTCACCACCTACAAAGATGGGGTCGTCGCCACCATCGAGGCAGACAAGGACCACAGCGGGCGCCCGGACGTCCGGGCGCGGCTCAACCCCGATGGCAGCAAGAGCGTCGAGGAACAGGACACCACCGGCGACGGGAAATACGATGCGGCGATCTACTACGAAAACGATGCCAAGGTAAAACTAGAAGAAGATACGACCGGCGACGGAAAGAAGGATGTCGTGACGCTCTTCGAGGCGGGCGTGATCGCGAAGAAGAAGGCCGATACCACCGGCGATGGCCACTTCGACCGGGTCGTCCGCTACCAAGACGGAATCGAGCGCACGCAAATTCAGGA
>PVMK01123507.1_pt1 | contig 17199 bp, 18 predicted proteins | sample 1853481 | NCBI WGS metagenome assembly PVMK01 (sample SAMN08533507, study PRJNA380276) | Marine sediment metagenome, whole genome shotgun sequencing project.
TCTTCCACAATAAATGCGATAAGGCGATCGGCGGCCGGCAATTCCTGGCTGACGACCTGGATGGCCGGATCGAAATCGACGCGGCCAATTCGTAAGTGCCAGATACGGAGCAGGTCAGCAGTCCAGATATAGTTGCCGGTACGCATTATGACTTCCGTACCGTCCGCAAAGTGGAGTTGATGGCCCCGAATCTCCCGCGCTTTATAACGATGCGGCCAACCGATGATGGTCATTTCGTCGCCTGCCTTGATGCGCTTCAACGCATCATCGAACCCCATTTCGCGGGCATCGCCAGGGTCCTCGGCCATGACGGTCCAGCGCTCGATTTCACCGTCGCGGTTCTCTACGTCAATCAAATACCGACTGTGGGGAAAGCCGAAGCGCGCTGATATGACGACCCCGCTGATTTTGACTTCCTGCTTTCCGTCATAAATGACAGGATTGTGATGAGCTTGTGTCGGGACGGACAGAAGAATCGCGTATGCGGCCGCGAAGAATGTCGTTCGTCTGATCATGTGTTACTCCGATGCAGGAGAGCAGTCCAAATTTTGTCAAAAGTCTCCCCCCTGAGCCATACTGTGACAAGAATATATGACATTAATTTCACCGGAGGAATCAGCTATGCATGACAAGAACAGGTGGGGCATGATTATTGTTGCTGCAGTAACTGCCGTCGTTGCATTTGCCGCGGCATTTGCAGCCGACTTCGAACACAAAAAAATAAATCCGCCGGACTTGCACAAACACCCCGTTTACTCACAGGTTTCGAAAGTTTCAGGTGAAAAGACTTTGGTGTTCGTGGCCGGACAAGTAGATCGCGGACTCGAGTACGAGATGCGCAGCGATTCATGCCAACATTCCGACTGGCGTGGCCAGTACATCGGCACGATGGAGAATGTCGGTCGCGGGCTGACCGCCGGTGGTGCGACATGGGACGACGTAGTCTTCATCCGCAAGTTCGTAACGGATATGGGCGCATACCTTGCAATGACCGGAAGCCCGGGCAGCAATTTGCCCGAGTACTTCAAAGACTGGGAGGCACCGCCCAGCACGCTGATCCAGGTGGTTGCTCTTTCCGAGCCCTGCCAGTTGCTTGAAATTGATGTCATGGCGGTTATTCCGTCTTCTTAGCCGGGACCCGGGAACCGGACTATACTTCTCATAGTCATATTCACTGAGCAATTTGATAGGGCTATGAAGAAATCGATCCTGTTGACAGGCCGCCGGCAAGTTCTCAGAGGAATCACTGCCGGAATAGGCAGTTCCGCGCTGTTTGGAATACCCGGCGCCTTTGCCGAAGAGCTGGCGGCGACGCCCCGTGTGGGGCCGGGCCCGTTTTACCCCAAGACCTTTCCGCTGGACAGCGACAACGATCTCATCATTGTCAATGACAGCGTTACCCCAGCGATTGGTCAGATAACGCACTTGAAGGGCAGGATTCTTACGCGATCGGGTGAGCCCATCCGAAACGCAGTCGTCGAGATCTGGCAGGTCGATAACAAAGGTGTGTATCAACACACGGGCAGTGCCCGCCGAAGTGCAAGAGCCGACAAGAACTTTCAGGGGTTCGGTCGCTTCGAAACCGCTTCAAGCGGAGAATATTATTTTCGAACGATCAAACCTGTGGTCTATCCGGGGCGCACCGCGCACATTCATTTCGCCGTAAAACTAAAGGGTCAGCGCATGTGGACGACACAATGCTATGTCAAAGGTGAATCGCGAAATGAAGGGGACTGGCTCTACAGGAGAGTCGGTGATCAGAAAGCGCGTGATTTAGTTACTGTCGATTTCGCACCGGCCGAGGATTCACAGCTCGGCGAGCTCACGGCGCAATTCGATATCGTGCTCGGGCATACGCCTGTTGATCAAGGCGCCTGACAGACACCCTCCAACCTCAGATAGCGCTCTGCATTACCGCAAAGAAGGCCCTGCAGTTCCTCATCTGTTAAGAAATCTGCGCTGCTGTATGCCGCTATCGAATCGGCGACAGGGAAATCGTCCGTTCCGAACATGATCCGGTCCAGCAATCCGTGCCGCTTGTAGGTGCGAAGCATGTGGTGAAAGCCCTCTCTAGGCAGAATTGTGGAAAATATGGTTACGTCGACATAAACGTGCGGAAACTGCTGCAGCATTCTCAGCAAGCCGGGATAGGTGAGCACATTTGCGTGCATGATGAACACGCGTAATCGCGGGTATCGAACCAGCACTTCCTCGAGAAGTGCGGGATCTCCAATCGACAAGCGAAAGTCCGGGCAACACCTCTCTGCTGTGAGCGGGGGCCCGCCAGAGGCATGCATTGCAACCGGAATATCGAGTTCTTCGGCCAGCTCGTAATAGGGCGTCATGCGGGGATCGTCGAAGGCCATCCCCACGTATTGGGTGCCGACTTCGCCCATAAATTTCAGATTTCCGCTTTTGTATTGCTCTCTAAGCCATTCGGGATCCGGAAAAGCACCCCCTCCCGGAAAACAAGCTCTTCGGCCTTCTTCTCCTTCAAACGCTGTCATGCCGCCACGGCAGGGAAAGGACAGGCCGGGTAACATGCGCTCACCGAAGGCCTCGCTCCAGTATTCGACGAAATCCATTGGGCCACTGGCAAGAAAAAGAACCACATTATTCTCATCGGCCTCCGCACGATACGCATCCAGTCGCGCCTGGTTCTCGGGATGTTCCGGCCCCGCCTCAACATCGTTCGACGAGTGAACGTGGATGTCGATGACAGGCTGTTGAGCCATCGCGGCGGCACCGACCAACAAAATAGATAGAAACAGACAATATTTACTCATGATCATCCTCAGCAGAATTGGTCGTCATTTTCTCGGTAAGTCTTCTTGCTACTGGCACAATCGCCAACGCAGTCGGGAACGCAACGAAGAAAGCGATTAACCACCCTCGCATCCAGACCCAAAAGAAATTCTCCATAAATCCCTGGTTCACCGCAATCATGACGAAGGACATAAAGAAACTCATACAGATCGATACAATAAATCCGCTCAGAAGGCTGAAGTATTTCTCATTGATTTTCACAATCAGGCGTTTACCCGTTCGATACTATCGCAATACAAGCCGCAGTATCCCTAGCCTACTAGCATCTGCTGCGCGCTGCGAAAGTTGCGACTGCAAGCACCTGAGCTTGTGCGCCAAGGGTCGAAAGGGTTTCCGCCAGAGCTTGGCTGGGATATAAACTAGCGACTCTTTGAAACAAACCACCCGAAAGCCAGGAGGATGAATTCGTAGATGGAAACCGAGCGCCGAGCACGACAACCCTTTTTCGGATGGTGGATTGTAGCCGTTTCGACTATCGGCGTTGCGTTATGTGCGACGCCGATCATTTTTCTTACACTCGGCGTTTTCATGATTCCACTCGAAGAGGAATTCGGTTGGAACCGCGCCGAGATATCCTTGGGCCTTTCGGTTGCGGCATTGAGCCTGGCTATCGCAACGCCGTGGGCCGGCAGGATGCTGGATTCGCGGGGACCGAGACGTGTTCTCAAATGGTCGCTGGCCTTGTATGCGCTCGCGACCGCGTCCCTCTATTTTCTCGGAGACTCCATCCTGCAATTCTATGCAGTGCTCGGGCTGATTGGTGTCCTTGGTGCCGGCTCCAATACGATCGCATATTCCCGGGTGCTGTCGAGTTGGTTCGACCGCCAGCGCGGGCTTGCACTCGGTCTGACGATGTCGGGTATCGGTGTCGGTGCGACGATAATGCCGGTTGTCGCTCAGGGCCTGATCGATGCCTTCGGCTGGCGCGGCGCTTATGCCGGTCTCGGGCTGATAGTGCTGGTGATCGCATATCCACTCGTAATGGCCGTTATCAGAGACAATCCGCAGGATATGGGTCTCAGGCCTGATGGCGACGAACCATCGAACGTGTCTGTCGCCAGCTCCTTAGCTACGTCGCCGAACGAGGACGGCCTGCTTCGTGCGGAGGTATTCAGATCGCGGGACTTTTGGTTGCTGAACGCGATCTTTCTCGTCATGGCTGCTGCAGTGCACGGTGTCCAGATTCATCTGGTCCCGCTGCTACGTGACCACGGAATCTCCGCGCAAACGGCCGCCGTCGTTGCGAGTGCGATGGGATTCGCAACACTGGTGGCGCGGATTGGCGAGGGTTACCTGTTCGACCGCTTTTTCGCGCCAAAAGTCGCAATCGTCGTATTCCTTGGTGCAACTGCCGGCATTGGCTTGCTGCAGGCTGCCGACACGATCTGGCTGGCTTGGCTCGGTGCCATTCTGATCGGTGTCGGTGCCGGCGCCGAGTCTTCCCTGCTCGGCTACCTGACCAGCAGATATTTCGGGCTACGCTCGTTCGGCGAACTGTTCGGTTATGTGTTTGCATCTTTCATGGTTGGCACTGCGATCGGGCCGTATGCGGTTGGTCTGGGCTACGAGGCACTCGGCTCCTACGATGCAGTTCTCTGGGTATGCGTTTTTGTCCTTTTGTTCATGTGTATCCTGATGAGTAGGCTTGGGCCGTTTCCCAATCGGCCGGGCACATAGTCGGTGGGAGATAGTGACAGCGACAGCAAGAGGCTCGGTGACTTCTCGGCGCTGACGCGGGCCTTTGCCAACAGAAATTACGCAATCTTTGTCACCGGGAATGCGGCGTCCCTGACTGGCTACTGGATGAAGCGGCTCGCTGTCGGCTGGCTGGCGTGGCTGTTGACGAAATCGGGATTTTGGCTGGGGCTCGTCGCCTTCGCCGATCTCTTCCCTGCGGTCGTGCTCGGCCCGCTGGCTGGCGTGCTGACAGACCGGTGGAACCACCGGCGCATGCTGATTGCACTGGAATACGTCAATCTTGGCCAGACGATCGTATTGTCTGCACTCGTACTCGCCGACCTGATCACAATCGAGATGCTTCTCGTGCTCACGATTGTTGGCGGATCGGCGGCCGCTCTCCAGGATGCAGTACGTCTTGCGATCGTTCACGGCCTTGTCGACACGCGCGACTTGCCCGCCGCTATCGGAATTAACGCCGGTGCATTCAACATAGCTCGATTTGCCGGCCCGGCGATAGCCGGAATCGTCGTTAGTCAGATCGGTATCGCTGCCGCGATATCAGGCCATGCAGTCAGTGCAATTGCATTTATCGTCTGCCTGTATCGCCTCGAGATCACGGCAGGGAACGAACATCACGATAAAGCAGCAGGGTTCTTGGGCGATCTCGTAAGCGGCTTGAAATATTCCGCTTCACACCAGGCGATAACACCGTTGTTGTTGTTGTTTCTCGCATCCGCCTTGTTCGTGCGGCCGGTCTATGAGTTGATGCCAGGTATTGTGGATACCGTGTTCGCGCGCGGAGCAGAGGGTCTTGCGACATGCATCTCTTCAATCGGGCTGGGCTCCATTGTCGCCGGCCTGTATCTCGCCAAGCGAGGCAGCGGCCGCGGGATTGTACCGCTCGCGATAGTTGGCGCGGCCATAACAGCAATATCGTTGCTACTGTTCCTTCTTATCAGTTGGTTCTGGGTGGCGGTATTCATTCTCTTTGTTCTGGGTCTTTCGATGACGATTTGTGCGATCGCGGTTCAGATACTTGTTCAATTGTCGGTTGCGGATGGTATGCGTGGCCGGGTACTTGCGCTGTGGGCAATGATCATTCGGGGAGCTCCAGCCGTCGGCGCGTTAGTAATGGGTTGGCTGGCGGGGTACAGCAATTTCCAACTACCCCTATTTGTTGGCGCAGTACTCTGTCTTGTCGCGACGGGGCTCGTACTGCCAAAAAAGACCGCAATATCGGCAGTCGTCGGACGCGATTGAAGTTTCCGGGCTAGAGCAGTTCAGTGAACTTTGGCGGCAGTACATTTGAATCGACGATAACGCGTCGCTGTTCGAACAGCCATCGATCGTTTTCGCGCACAAACTTGTCCTGGTACTCGCCGCAGGCGTGGAGTTCCGAATGTTCCATGTCACCAGTGCGAAATAAAGTGAAGTAACTGCGTGCGGCTGCTGAATCGGTATCGCGTCGACTGACTTCAATATTGGTAATCGTGTGCAAGGTCTTACCGCGCGGTACCTTCCAGAAACCCATGAGGAATATCGCGCGCTCCTTCAACGCTTCGATGCCGTCATCCTTGAACAGGTACAGACCCTGGTTGTGAAAATTCTCGTGAGTAATTGCAGAGTATGAACCGTCCTCTGAGAACAGGCGGACCCAGTCCTCGAAGCGTCGCTCATCTGCCAGTCGTGCAGCGCGGTGAAGCAGGGCAATGATCTCTGTTTCGATGTTGTCGCGGCTCATCGGCTTTCTCTGCCCTCGGAGATCGCATCTCCCATGTGCTCCTTGTAAGCCGCATAAAATGCACGAAGAGAATACTCGTCGTTCTTGAGTCCCTCGCGCCCGGGCGACCGGCCCCGGTCCATATTCGACCAGCGCACCGCAGACAGGGTCGTAAATCCGAGGCTGCAGCGCCGCACTGCCTCATTGTCGTCGCCACTAACCTTTCCTGACGCAGCCTGCGTATCCAGTGAGCGCTCGAGCCGCCACTGCCTTGCTTCGGCCGATTCACCTTTGGGGCCAAATACCAGTGCTTCGACCACGGTGCGATCGACGCTCAGCGGACGAAGCACCTGCAGCATATTCAGAATGCCGCCGCCCGCCATATTCTGAAAGTCCAGATTCGGGAAGACCGCCAGGATTCTGTTTTCGGCATCGATATCCAGATCAAACGGCGGTCTTGCCCACGCCGGGCTGTTGCCGAGGTCTACATTCAGGCCGCCGATCTTGTTCATGGCCTTCTCAATCTCGCTGGAGTCTCGCTGCATCGGGAACGCGAGCAGGCCATGAGCCGGAGGGAGGTCGAGGTTTCGACCGGCAACTTTTACGCCACGGTACCCGGTTCCGACAAGATTATGGGTGAACTCCGGGTGATAGTTGTCACGGAAGTTTTCGTGCCAGAGCTTCCAGTTGCCGTCAATCATCCAGCGCACCCGGCCGAGTGCTTCGTGTTCGCCCGTGAAGGACTCGATATAGGGCGCTGCTTCCCCGAGAAATTCCGTCAGCGGTGCAACATCGGGATCCAGACAAACGAAAATATTTCCTCCGTGTGTATCCAGGCTGATCGTCGGGATGTCGTAGCCGCTCTTGTTGAAATCCGGGCCATAGGCCTTCGGCCAGGGCGCGCCAATCAGTTTGCCAGCAGTGTCGAAGGTCCATCCGTGATACATGCACACGAACCGGTCACCACAATTGCCTTTTGTTTTTTCTGTAAGTGCCGCCCCACGATGCGTACAGGTGTTGTAGAACGCATTTAGTTCATTGGCTTTGTTTCTGGTAACGACGACGCTGCGGCCGGCGATGATTGCAGAAACATAATCTCCAGCGTCCGGCATCTCGCTATCGTGTGCGATCCACTGCCAGGTCTTCGCGAAAACCCGATCAATCTCCGCCTTGTAGATGTCCGGTTCGACGTAAACGCTGCGATCGATCACTCTCGAGCCAGCGAGATTCAGCGTATTGTTTTCCCAGACATCGGACATGATTTTATTCCCCGGTCAGCGCAATGCCGGCCATTCCGGTAATCCACTCCGGAACTGGCTCGTAATAAATCTGCTCGCCACGCGCACCGGGCAGGCAAGCCGCCATGAAGATCCAGCTAATAATCTCGAGTCCGCCGTTGCCGCCCTCTCTCAATATCGTTTCCTGATCGAGTTGAGACAATTCCCGGCCTTTTCCCGATATCAGTTTCGAGATGATGTCGCGATCGAACGTTTCGTTGACGCGACCCTCCTCTGGATCGCAAAGCCAATGCGAAAGGCCACCCGTCGCGACAACAACAATCTTTTCATCGGCAGGACGCACGCTCTCAACCATCTCCTTCAACGTCTCACCCAGTGCCCAACACCGTGCCGGGCTCGGGATCGGATCGATAGCAGCATTCAGGTATACCGGCACAACCGGAATCTCGCCCGACGGATCGATGATCGTATGAGGTATCGCGAGCCCGTGATCCGGCTCGACTTCCTCCGCTCTCGCCAGGTCGAAGCCCCGGTCCGCCGAAAAGCGTACAAATTGCTCAGCAAATTCACGGTGACCGGGGAAGCTCATCCGCGGCACGCCCATGTCGCCAAGCGGCGTATATTCGTCAGCGATTCCGACAATAAAAGGTGCCTGCAAACTCAGGTTGAAATTATTCAGGTGATCATTTCCAGCAAGTATCAGGACATCCGGTTGCGCCGCCCGAACCCGCTTACCGATTTCCTGCATACCGTCCCAGATGCGGTCGGCTTGCGCCGTCACGCCATCGGGTGAAAACACGACGTGGGAGGTCGCGAAGCCGGCTGCAATCCGACCCACCTCAGTTGCTCCTGTCCAGATACACGGCGAAGATGCCGGGCTGGTCGGATGACGGCGGGCTGACGATTCTGAAGAATTTCATTTGCAGGTTGGGGTGAACCCCGATACCGATCAGAGCCGCCTTCGTGCCGGTCGTCAACGCCGATCGTTCCGACTCCGATAGTTCATATGCATCGAAGAATGGCACAGGATCACGGGCGAACCGCGCGGAATCGGCCGGATTCCGGTTAAGATCCTGTATCAGCTTGTGGACCCGATATGCTGCGACCATCAACCGATCCCGTAGCTCTCCTCGAGCAGAAAATCCTTCGTTACCGCGGCAAACTCCCGGGGTCGTTCCATCATCACCCAATGACCGCAATGCGGCAGTATGAAACCCCAGGAATTATCGAGTAGTTCGAGAAAACGATAGTTGCGCGCGGGTATTGCAATCTGATCTTCCTTGCCACCAACGACCAATGTCGGTGTCTTGATTTTACGAATGGCGTCGTCCTCGTACGTAAGCCCACCCTGCCGCGCGTCCGTGATTATTGCAGTCATGGCGCTCTTTGTTGCCGGGTCGAGTGAAAGCTCATGGCGGTAGGACGCCAGGTTCTCGTCGACTTCGTAGTCAGGGCCAGCCAGTACGCGCATCATCCGGCGCATGCCATCCAAAGTATAGTCATAAGCAGCGAGCGCCTTCATTGGCGCAGGATCGGGATTGTTACCGGCAATGCCGGCACTGCCCATGAGTACCAGACGCCTGATTAGTTCGGGCCGCTCGATGGAAACTCCGAGCGCCGCGGCGCCACCCATGGAGTTGCCGATGACAGAGACGGGCCCCTTATCGAGAGCTTCGATAAAAGCGGCAAGATGCCTGCTTCGGCTTTCCTTTGTGTATGCGTACTCATCAGGAGCTGGCTTGCCGGACTCACCGAAGCCGACCATATCGACAGCAAACACCTCGAAGTTATCGGCGAAGAGTGACATACAGTTTTGCCAGTTGCCGCGGGCATCAGCACCCGGCCCACCACCGTGGACGAGAACAAGAGGTGAGCCACCTCCCGTTACCAGGCAATGAGTGTTTATGCCGTCAACGTCGAGAAAGCGGCTTTCCATTGTCTAGCTCGTAGCCATATCGAAAAAGACGTATGCGAGAAGCAGTGGAGCAAGAAAACGGACGAGGAATAGCCAGGACCGGTAGGAAAGGTTCGTCTCGCCGCCATACAACTCGTCAAGGCTGAACTTCTGTTTCATGACCCATCCGGCGAATACGGCGGTCAAAAGCCCGCCAAGCGGCATCAGGATGTTGATGACGAAATAGTCAAACAGGTCGAAAAAGCTCTTGTCTTTGAAAATCGAGATTGCCCCGAGCGGATGCACACCAGACAACACATTGAAGGAGAGTGCCGCGAAGGTGCCCAGAAAGAAGGCGACGCCACCCGCCATCAGTGCTGCAGAGCGTCGCGACACTTTCACTGAGTCGACGAGCCAGGAGACTGGTGCCTCCAGCATTGCGATCGACGAGGTGAGTGCGGCGAACGACAGCAAGAGAAAAAACAGGCAACCGAAGAACAGACCGCCGGGTATTTGACCGAAGGCTAGTGGCAGCGTCATGAACACGAGGCCGGGACCCGCGCCAGGCTCGAGTCCGAAGCTGAAAATGATTGGAAATATCGCGAGGCCCGCGAGCAAAGCAACCAGCGTATCGGCGCCGACGATAATTGCGGCTGATTGCGGCAGGTTAGTCTGTTTCTGCATGTATGCGCCGTACGCCATCACGTTGGTAATGCCGACGCTGACCGAGAAGAATGCCTGACCGAATGCACCCAGAATCACTGTGGTGTTGAGCTTGTCGAAATCCGGCCTGAACAAAAAGCTCAGGGCCGCAGCGGCGTCACCAACCACCATGGCGTAAACAACCATCACAAGCAGCATCACGAACAGTGCCGGCATCATGAACTTGACGGCTCTTTCGATGCCTGCGTGCAAACCCTTGGTCGATATATAGATCGTGACACCCATGAAAATGGTGAACCAGAGATACAGTGACTCCGGCGTTGCGTTCAGGAGGTCAAATATCTGTTTGGCCTGTGCGGCGTCTACACCCTGCAATTGGCCAGTGCCCATCTTGAACACATAGGCGAGAGTCCAGCCCCCGACCACACCATAGAACGATAAAGCCATCACCGCGCCCACGCCGCCGAGGATTATTCCCATCCAGCGCCAGGAGGCCGAACGACCTGACTCTACTGCAACGGCTTCTATCGCCCCGGGCGGACTTGCTCCGCCGCGACGACCGATCAGGAGCTCCGCCATCAGCACTGGCAGTGCCAGCAAGATGACCGCGCCGATATATACGAGGACAAATGCGCCGCCGCCGTTAACGCCGGCTGAGTAGGGGAATCGCCAGATGTTTCCGAGACCGACGGCACAACCGATGGTGGCCATCAAAAAGGTATGCCGTGACGACCATTGCAGACCGCTGGATGTTGTCATTCTTGTTTTCCTTTACGTTACTGCGGCACGCCTGCGATATTGCTCCTCATTCCAGCTGCCGCTGTCCAGTATGTCCCTGAGTTGCTCCACCGCGTCCCAGACATCGACGTAGCGGATATACAAGGGTGCAAATCCAAATCGCATGTTGGCGGGTTCACGATAGTCACAAATGACGCCGCGATCATGCATCGCCCGTATGATTGGATAGCCGTCATCGTGATCGAAGGATATCTGGCTGCCGCGCCGTTCCGGGTCTCTTGGGCTGACCAGTGAAACGCCATGGTCTCCACAGCGTTCTTCAACCAGCTCGATAAACAGACCCGTCAGTTGTTTCGACTTTTGGCGAATGGCATTCATGTCTGCGCGCAAGGCGATATCGATACCGATCTCGGCGAGCGACAAGCTGACGGTTGGTTGCGTACCGCTCAGCATCTGTCTTGCGTCGGGTGCAGGACGGTAGTCCCGCTCGAAATTGAAAGGCTCTGCATGACTGTACCAACCAGTCAGCGGCTGAAAATACTTGCCATGATGACGCTCGGCTGCAAACAGAAGAGCCGGCGCACCGGGACCTGCATTCAGATATTTATAGGTACAACCGACGGCGAAATCGACATTGCAGGCATTCAGATCGACGGGCATCGCGCCCAGGCTATGGCAGAGATCCCAAACGGCCGCAGCACCGACCGACTGTGCGCGCTTCGTTATCGCCGCCATGTCGAGAATATTGCCGGTCTTGTAATGCACGTGAGTGATGCAGATCGCAGCGACATCTTCATCGATCGCATCGAGAATCTCGTCAGCCTCGGCGAATCGGATCGTATAACCCCTGTCCAGGTGAGCGACCAACCCCTGCGCCATGTAGTTGTCAGTCGGAAAATTACTACCTTCCATAACAATGACCCGTCGATCAGGCTGCATCTGCAAGGCCGCGGCAAGTGCTTTGTACTGAACGATGCCGGTGGAATCGGTGAGCACGACCTCGTTGGGTTTTGCGCCCACCAACGGCGCGATTTTTTGGCCCAGGGTCTGCGGCAGCTTGTACCAACCGGCCGTATTCATGCTGCCGATCAAGCCCTCGGCCCACTCGACCTCGACCACCCGCCTGGCCCGTTCCACGGCCTTTTTGGGCATAGCGCCCAGCGAATTGCCATTAAGGTAGATCACCCCTTCCGGCAAATGGAACTCATCCCGAAACGATGCGAGAGTGTCTCCCTGGTCAAGCTGCTCCACGTCTTTGCGGGTAATATTGGCCATTCTTCTTTTAGTGGTCCTTAAGGGAGGTGCCGCAGCCCAAGTATTCTCGCTTTACGAATTGCACGCAATTTTGTAATATTGTACACAATTTATTACTAATAACATCTGCCAAACACCACCCGGCGGCCTGGAGGAGGCGGTGACTTCAACCGTTCTCAAAAATAATATTGCTGCAGAGTTCCTCTCCTCGAAAAAGCTGTTCGAGGACATCAATCCTGTCGATGGCTCTTTGGTTGCTATGGTAGCGCAACATTACTTCCGAAAGTCATGTACGAGGCTGGAGTGCCGCGTGGCGGCGTCAAACTTTCCGGCATTGGCCGTGAAGGCAGCATGTACCCCCTGAACTTCTACTCCGAAGCAACGAACGTTTGTATCAAGCTATGAGCGACAACAATATTATGGAAGCGGCAAAATGCATACGTGATGCATATGCCACGGGTACGCCCTGTGCGCCGGTCCGCGACTTGTTGCCCGATGGTGATATCGAAGCGGCGTATGCGGTGCAGGAAGAGAACACAAAAAAATGGGTGGCTGAAGGGCGTACGCTGGTCGGTCGCAAGATCGGACTGACTTCGGCCGCAATACAAAATCAACTCGGCGTCGACCAACCTGATTACGGCATGCTGTTCGCCGACATGAGCGTGACCAACGGCGATGAAGTCGCGACCGGTCGCCTCTTGCAGGCAAGAATCGAAGCAGAGATTGCATTCGTGCTGGGTGACGATCTGAACGCCGATCGTCTGACCACCGTCGATCTCATCAACGCAATCGACTATGCATTGCCGGCGATAGAAATTGTCGATAGTCGAATCAGCGAATGGGATATTCGGCTTACCGACACGATCGCGGATAATGCATCCAGCGGTCTGTTCGTGCTTGGCGACTCCCCACGCAATCTGTCCGAGATCGATTTACAGCTCTGCGACATGGTCGTCGACCGGCGTGGCGAAACAGTGTCGATCGGTACCGGCGCTGCGTGCATGGGCAATCCGCTCAACGCGACGCGTTGGCTTGCCGAGACAATGGCGCGGGCCGGTCGGCCCTTGAGTGCCGGGGATATTGTGTTATCCGGTGGCCTGGGGCCTATGGTTACGGCGGAACCCGGCGACGTATTCGAGGCACGGATCTCGGGACTGGGATCGGTGACTGCTGCATTCGCGGCAGACTAAGAAGAGGCGACGGAAATGAGCGGAATTAAGGCGGCTCTGATTGGATCGGGGAATATCGATACCGGCAGCGATTGGCCCATTCTGCATACCGGTCGTTCACGCACGCACGGTGGTCGAATAACTGGCTACCGCCAAACTCGAGGTTCGCACAGAAATATGAGGCAGGGTTACGTCGCCCGGAGAAACTAAATGATTACTCACCCAACACGGAAGGCATTCAATTTCGAAGGCTGGATCGACAATAACCAGGATCAGCTCGTACCGCCGGTCAACAACAAGCTGCTGCACGATGATACCGGCATGATCGTCATGGTTATCGGTGGTCCGAACACGCGAGTCGATTTTCACGACGACCCCGTCGAAGAGTGGTTCTTTCAGTACAAAGGCAACATGGTTTTGAAAATCGCAGAGGACGGTGAGATTTATGACGTGCCAATTCGCGAAGGCGAAGTATTTTTCCTGCCGTCGCATACCGTACATGCACCGCAGCGACCCGAAGAAGCATCGATCGGCATTGTCGTGGAGTCGCCGCGCATGATGGGTATGAAAGAAGGATTCGAATGGTATTGCTTCAATTGCAAGACCAAAGTCCATCGCGTCGAAGTGTCGTTAACTGACGCGAGCGGCATCGTCGACGCATTGCCAAAGATCTATGAGGCATTCCACGCCGACGAGGAAGCGCGCACCTGCCCGAGCTGCGGCGAGCTTCATCCCGGCAAGGGCAAGCCGCCGGAAGGCTGGGTCACGACCTGAGTAATGCCTGATGCGCCCTTCCTGGCGGCAGATATTCATCCTCATTGCGACATTCTCTGTGGCGGCACACGCCGGGGCCCGCGAGTTCCGGCTCGGTCTGATTACACCACCGGGTCACGTGTGGAGCACTTCGGCAGAGGCGTTCGGCAAGGCCCTTAGTGAAGCAAGTAACGGTCGGCACAGCGTAACGGTTTACCCGTCCCAGCAGCTCGGTAACGAAGCGCAAATACTGCAGCAACTTCAGACCGGTGCAGTCGATATGGCGTTTCTTACGGTTGCCGAAGTTTCCAATCGCGTGCCGGACTTCGGTGCGTTTTATGCGCCTTACCTTGTTCCCGATATCGAGGGGGCAGCACAGCTATTGCGATCAGAGCAGGCGCTCTCGCTGCTCGATCAATTACCCCGGCGCATCGGTGTGTTCGGTATGGGATACGGCATGGCAGGCATGCGGCAAATCCTGACGAGGGACGAGACGACGGCACTGATCGATCTTCGCGGCCAGAAGATACGCATCACGCCATTTGCCCCGATACGCGATTTCTATCAACTCATCGGCGCGGCACCGACGCCGATGCCGCTTGGTTCGGTCTATGACGCCTTGGCCAATGGCCAGGTCGATGCGATCGATATGGATCTGGAGCTGATCGTCAAACTCCGCTACCACGAACTCGCTGATACGGCTGTACTATCGAACCACATGATGTTCCCGATGGTCGGCTTGGTGTCGGCTCGTGTATGGGTACGGCTCGACGAGGAGGAGCAAGTTCTTATCCGGAAACTCATGCACGCCGAGCTCGACGCGGTCATCGATTTCTATATGGCAGGAGAAGAAGGGTTCGAGCAGGACCTGCGGGAATCGGATGTCAATGTGGTGGAGGTTGATCGTGAATTCTTCGGTCCCGTTGTCGATGACTGGGATGCGATCTGGCGAGAGCGCGCACCGGCTCTGAAGCTCCTCCGCGATCTGAACACAGAGAAAACAGAATGATGGCCAGAATTTTGAACACGATGTCCGATCGGGTGGCCCGGATCGAGCGCGTAGTCTGCACCATTCTGGTCGCATGCATCGTTGGCCTGATTATTTTGAATGTCATCACCCGCGCAGTGGATTTCGCCTTGTTCTGGGTCGACGAGCTAGCCGTGTATTGCATGATCTGGATGGCGCTTATCGGCGCATCTGTCCTCCTGCATGAACGTCGGCACGTATCCGTTACGTTGATTACAGGCCTGCTGTCTGACAACCGCCGACGAATGGTTTCAATATTTGTCGATATTCTCATCCTTGCATTCGCCGCCGGCTTGTTCCTGATGTGCCTTACCTGGTACGACCCGGCCGGTCTCATCAAATACGGACTCGATGCAGAGGAATTTGCGGCAGAAACATACAACTTCATTTATCAGGAGCCAACCAATACGCTCGGAATTCAAAAGTTCTGGCTGTGGCTGGTCGTTCCGGCCGTGTCCCTGAGTATGATGCTTCATGCGCTGGCGAACCTGCTGCAAGTTCCGGGGCAGGGCGGGAGCGACTGATGTTGATCGGCATCTTTCTCCTTCTCCTGATCGTTGGCTTACCGATCGCACTCGTACTCGCCGAGACTGCGATTGCGTATATCTGGCTGACCGATAATTCTCTGTTGTTCCTGTCCTATCCTCAGCAGTTGTTCAGCGGGCTCGAGCGTTACGGCTTGCTCGCGATTCCACTGTTTATCCTGACCGGCGAGCTGATGAATGAGGGCGGTATTACTCGACGCCTGATCAATGTCGCGGGAATTTTCGTCGGAGGGCTTCGCGGCGGGCTCGCGTATATCAACTTGCTAGCAAACATGATGATGGCGTCGATCGTCGGTTCGGGCGTTGCACAGATCGCCATCATGTCGCGTGCAATGGTCCCGGAAATGACCCGCGCAGGCTATGCGCCGGAGTTTGCAGCGGCGACGACCGCGGCTGGAGGTCTGCTGTCGCCGATAATCCCGCCGTCGATGCTGTTCATCATCTTTGGCGTGCTGGCGCAGGTCGCTATCGGCGATCTCTTCGTCGCCGGAATCATACCGGGCGTGATGATGGCGGTCGGTTTCTTGTTTGCGATTGCACTCCTGGGTCTGCGATATCAATATCCGAAAGGTCGTTGGTATACCAAGGGTGAGGTGCTTCGGCATCTGGCATGGGGCCTGCCGGCCGGCCTCGTGCCCCTGGTCATCATAGGCGGGATTATTGCCGGCATTGCAACGCCCACGGAGTCCGCAGCGCTGGCATCGGTCGCCGCGTTTCTGGTCGGAAAATTCGTCTATCGCGACCTCGATACCAGTCAATTGCCTGCGATTCTTATCAGCACGGCACGCACGTCCGCGATGGTGTTATTCCTGATTTGCGCGGCGAACGTATTCGGCTGGGTCATCGTCTTCGAGAAGATTCCACAGACCATGGCGATCTGGTTGACCGGACTTACTCAGGATCCGTTCACGTTTCTGTTACTCGTTAACGCGTTCATGTTAGTCGTCGGCATGGTAATCGACGGCATCGCAGCAATGATTCTGGTGGTTCCAATATTGCTTCCAGTTGCGCAGAGCGTCTATGGCATCGGGCCTTTTCACTTCGGCGTCATTATCTGCATGAACATCGTACTGGGGCTGCTCACGCCGCCGGTCGGTGCCGGATTATTTGTCGCTTCGTCAGCTGCAAATGTATCGCCCGGCAAGATCTTTATTGCGCTGCTGCCGTTTCTGATTACTTCGCTGATTGTTCTCATTCTACTGAGCTGGCAGCCGAGCTTGGTTACCGCACTGATCGAGTAAGAGCTTGCGATACGCACTCCAGAACATGGCGGGCTTTGCGGCATTGCTGATCGTGTCGTCCGCAGCCTACGCGCAAACTGCGAGTTCCGGTGTTGCGTCCCGCAAGTCAGTTCAGATCGCCCGGACTGAATCGGCACCGTCCATAGATGGGCAGATTGGTGAATCCGAGTGGTCGAACGCCGCAATCATCGACGACCTGCATCAGTACAGGCCGAACGAGTTCTCGGAACCCAGCCAGCGAACGACTTTTTATTTGATGTTCGACGATGATTTTCTTTATGTCGGGGCGAAAGCGTATGAGAGTGACCCTTCAAGCATCGTCGCGCGGCAGCTGGTCCAGGGTGGAACACTCGAATTCGATGACAATATCGGCATCATCCTGGATCCGTTCGACTCACACCGCACTGGCTACAGGTTTGTCGTGAACCCTCACGGCATACGTGCCGAGGCG
>PVMK01126319.1_pt1 | contig 17193 bp, 17 predicted proteins | sample 1853481 | NCBI WGS metagenome assembly PVMK01 (sample SAMN08533507, study PRJNA380276) | Marine sediment metagenome, whole genome shotgun sequencing project.
CTATACGTTTTGACCTGTCAGACTTTGCGGACATCGCGGACACAAAAGAAAATATTGACATTGGGTACTGACAAGTGACTATGTCCTTAGTCTGTTGATTTGCCACTACTTATTCGGATGCGATCATCATTTGCACGTTGTCGGCTAGTCTGGGCGTGGGTAGATTACTTTTGCAGCGAGTTGACTTCTTGCCGTAGGTGGGTACGAAATGTATTTCGTCGTTAGTTTCATTCCGGCGACATTTTGGGTGGTCATCGGACCAAAGGAATAGCGCCTTCTCGCATGATTAGGCTATTAGGTGAAAAAAGACATAGCGGAGAGCATCATGGATATTCAGACACTCACAACATTCTTCATGTGGTGCACAATCCTAAATGGCGGCATCCTGGCTGTGTGGACAATTTTTTTCGTCTTTGCCCCGGATTTCGCGTATCGCACACAAAGCAAGTTGGTCCCCATTCCCCGAGAAGCCTACAACGTGGTCATCTACTCGGGCCTCGCCGTGTTCAAGATTCTCTTTGTGGTCTTCAATCTCCAACCGAATCACAGCTGACCTGCCGCAAGCAAGGTTAAGGCCTCTTCGACGTCGTCGGTTCGAGCGTAAAGGTCGCGGTGTGTCAGTCATTGATGCTTCTTCCGTGTGAAACAGTCTTGTAGAGCCATTATGATCGAGGCCACGACAGTAAGACTTTACAATAGGTTGCTGCCGACGGGTTGATTTCGGAGCGGAAATGAGAAGCATCTGGTTACAGGCCAAAGTTCTGGCAGAGGGAACGGCCAGCGATCGGAACCGATACGTCGACTTCCTCCGGGCCGTATCGATTCTCGCGGTAATCACCGGCCATTGGCTGGTCGTTGCGCTCCATTACCAGGATGGAACGCTAACGCCTGGTGATCTGCTCGTCGTTCAACCAAATACCCAGTGGCTGACCTGGTTGTTCCAGGTCATGCCGATCTTCTTCATCGTGGGCGGTTACGCCAACGCCGTCTCACTGGAAAGCTCCCGCCGACGGGACGTTGACTACGCCGGCTGGCTGGCAGCGCGCCTCAATCGGCTCGTTACGCCACTACTGATCCTGCTTCTCGGCTGGGCATTACTCGCAGCAATATTGTACTTCTCGGGGGTCAGTGGCGAGGTTACCCGGCTCGCGTCTCGTGCGGCATTGATCCCGACCTGGTTTCTTGCCATCTACATCATGGTTGTGGTTCTTGCGCCGGCAACTTACGCGGCGTGGCGGCGCTGGGGGTTTGCTTCGTTCTGGGCGTTTGCGGCCGCCGGTGCGGCGGTCGACGTCGCCTTCTTTGCGGCCGATCTTCAATGGCTCGGCTGGACCAATTACTTCTGGGTCTGGCTCGCGGTTCACCAGCTGGGATACGCTTGGCGGGACGGCCGCATGGGTGGCCCCGCGCGGCTTCTGGGATACTCGGCGCTTGGTTTGCTGGCGTTGGTATTACTGATTTTCGAAGGGCCCTATCCTTTCGCGATGGTGGGATCACCGGACGAAGGCTTGAGTAACACGGCCCCACCGAAAGTCACGTTGCTGATGCTGGGCATCGCTCAGTTCGGGTTGCTCCTGGCAATTGAAAGTCCAATGCGACGCGCGTTGACCGGTACGCGTGCCTGGGCTGTAACAGTGCTGATCAACAGCATGATCATGACTCTCTATCTCTGGCACCTGACGGTGATGGTAATCATCGTCGCACTCGCGTATCTGGCAGGAGGGCTGGGGCTCGGACTGGAACCGGGAAGTGCCATTTGGTGGGCTACTCGACCGGTATGGATAGCCGTTCTATATGCGGCGTTACTGCCGGTAACCTTGTTGTTCTCTCCGTTCGAAAGACGGGCCCGCGGTGCAGACGCGGCCGCGCCGACGGCAGTAAGGCTGGTTGGCGGCGCCGCGCTTCTCTGCCTGGGCGTTGCACTGCTCGCACGTTTTGGATTCGGCAGCGCACCGTTGCCAATGCTCGATATAGCCGCTTTCCTGATGGTTGTCACAGGCGCTGGAATAAGCGGATTGCTGCCAAGGTTCAAATAGAATTGGAGATTCGACCCAAAGGCAATCCGTCGAGTACTTACTCGAGCGTATTCTCCCAATTGACCAGCAGCGCCGGCGGATTGGGCGCCTTCACCGAGTGCTGGCTCATAACGATTCGACCGTCGCGGTCGACGTCAAAGATTGGCCAGACGGTTGGAGTCCCTATGTCCACGAAACTTGAGCAGGACCAGCCCTACCTATTTACAACCTGAGTTATCCTCACCCCACGGCATCAAAGTTTTGCAAATGATGGCGTCACCCAACTTGGCATCTCTTAAGTTGGCACCTCTTAAGTCTGCCCACCTCAAGTTGGCCCCACCCAAGTCGGCCCCACTTAAATCGTATTCAACGGTGAGCCAGGAGAGTGACCGCAGCGTTCCGTACTGTGCAAACCGGTGACGGCTGCTGTGGGTCGTCCCCAGCCGGTGAGCTGCAAAGGCTCTGGCAGACCGCTCCGCACTCGATTCCAGCCGCTCAGATTAGAATTTCTGTTTCCCCAGGTTGAGCGGCAGCTCTTGCGTAATCACCAGTCGGTCAAATCACCAGAAAATCATCGTTGCCACAGACAGCTCGCGGCCAGAACCGGCCATTCGCTGAGTAAAAAAACCCGGCAAGAGGCCGGGTTCTTACTGCTACCCTGTTATTCAAATTCTATGTCTCTCGCCGCCGATTCATCCAGCCAACTATCCCAAGCCCAAAGGCAGTCCACTCAAAGTTCATCACCCACCGACATCGGCCGTCACTGGACTAATGAACCCCGCAGGTTTGATAGCCAAAATAGAACAATCAATCTTACTCAGAATTTCTTCCGCCGTGCTGCCGATAAAAAATCCGGGGATACCGGTACGTCCGACGGTACCCATGACTACGAGTTCCGCCCCTAGGGCTGTAGCGCACTCAGGAACGACGTTTGGAGCATCCCCCTTCACCAGATGAAGTTGTGGCTTAAGGTAGTCCAACACTTCCGTTCCTTGCGCTGCGTAACATTCCTCCACTACCCTCGTTAGCCAATCTCGGCGCCTGCGCTCCTCTTCTTCGACCATCTCATCAACCTCCGCGTTCGAAAGCCCGAAACGTGGAGACCGAAAATAGCTCTCTTCCTCCAGGCGCCATGCATGCACAACGTGGAGCTCACTGAACTCAGATAACGCCAACGACGAGGCCATTTCTAAAAGCTGCCGATTGAGGGCTTCGTTTTCGGGATTCTCCGGCTCGTAGTCCAGTGCGACAAGAATCTCCCGATAGCCTTTTTGTTGTGTCGACTGGATTATCCACAATGGACACGGGCACTTGCGCAACAGCTTCATATCTGTGCCCCCGAACAACCTGGAACCAGTGCGATCGACTGATTTAATGATCAAATCGCGCCCGTTGCGAAGAACTTCGCGGATAATTTCAACAAAAGCCTTGCCAACAAGCACCTTAGCTTCGATGTCGGTCTTGGATGACGATGCACTCTGCATAAGGGCTTGAAGCTGCTCTCGCTGCTCTTCAATCATCGCATCGCGTAAAGTTTTAGCCCTCTTCGTGTCTGGCACGTCAACAGTTCCAACCACCGTGATCTGCGCCTGATTGTTGATCGCCAACGCGAGCGCCTGACCAAACGCTGCAGAATCGTCAACGCCCGATTCAGTGACAAACAGAATGTTCGAAAATCTCTTCATAGCTTTGTCTCCGAAAGGCGTCGCACCCAAGCAACTTCATACCGTGGGCTGACAAGGACAAACGGCCACAGGTCCCAACCTATCTTAATAAAGATGCCGATCGAGTGTCCCCTGATGGAGTGGGGCCGAGGGTCAGCTCAGGCAGCTTCGGCCTCAAAAGCCGCCGGTCAAACCTTCAAATTCGACAATTGATGTACCTCCGCTCTCGCAGCCAATTCCGGTCACTCACTTGAACTGTTCAATGCCAGTTCACCGACTAGCAATGCACTCGTCTAGTCTTCGATTCTGAACCCTATCTTGATTGTAACCTGCCAGTACTTCACGGCCGATTGCTCAATGTAGCCGCGCTTTTCAATAACATCGAACCAATCCATGTGCTTCACGCTTTGGCCCGCCTTCGCGATGGCTTTCCGAATGGCGTCATCCGAACTCTCCGTGGATGAGCCCGTAATCTCGATTTGCTTATAGACGTGGTTCTCCATAGCTCCAACTCCCAGGTCATCATTGTGGAAGTCGGCGCACGGGCCCATGGATATATTCTGTGAGCTGTTCGATGACGAACTCCTGATCAGCGATCGTGCTCTTGACCAGATCACCAATCGACACAATGCCAACTAGCTCTCCATCATCGACGACAGGGAGATGGCGTATGCGCTTATCGGTCATCACAGCCATGCATTCCTCTATCGTCTGCTTGGGTGATGCACAAATGACGCGCGTGCTCATTACGTCGCGAATCGGCGTGGTCGGCGACTGCCTGCCCTTAAGGAACACTTCCCGGGAATAGTGCCGCTCTGTGAAGATTCCGGCCAGCTCGCCATCCTCGATGACGACGAGCGAGCCTACATCCTGGTCAGCCATTTTTTGAATCGCATCATGCACGGTCTCATCGGGCTGTATGGTCCAGACCTCGCCACCTTTGCTTTTGAGCAAGTCTCGTACAGTATCCATCACCCACCTCTTGCCTACATCTTATCGGCTGTTTGCCGCGTGCGAATTCGCCTAAACGTAATAGTTCGCCGAAACAGCATCGCGTTTCCCGTATTGGCCGGTCAATCGGGGCTTCTACCTAGCCTTGATACTGCTGGTCATAACTGACAAATCGCTTGGCAGATGAGGTTAACTGAGGCCGCTCTCGAATGTCTTAAATTGGGTCGACAAGCGCCTAATGCAAAGCGGCAACCAAAACTTCCGCTTTACGCTCAGAACCTGCCGTTCAAATCAGGATTTCTGATTTCTCAGATTGAGCGACTACTTTCGCGGGTGAAACAGACTGCCGCAGCCTACTATTTATGCGCAGATAAACAGCAGCTCGCCATAAGCAGCCTTTCGACAAGCGCAAGGACCATTCAGCGATAAGATTTTCCTGCCGCTGTCAAAAATCAGATGACAGATCTCAGAGGGACCAGTTCAGACCCGCAATAATCCGATAATCAGGTTCCGACTGCAGCCCGTGCAACCGATTGACGACTGGCAAGCCGAGCGAGAGGTATCCTGTGAAACCAGAAGACGTGGAAAACGCGATACCTGGTGACAGATAAATAGTGGTGCCCCCCTGGTTTGCTTTGTCTATGCCGTCCTGAGTCGCTCGCTCTCGTGACTCGCCGTTTAATTCCAGCAGGATGTCCCAATAGCTATCGGTGTGGGCAGCGTTCGTATTATGCACATGACTCTTTGTCAGCCGATAGCCAACAGAAAAATCGTAATCCCATATATCCCCCAGATTGGTATTCTGCTTGCCTTCCGTTGCGAATATGTAACTCACGCTCGCATCGACGGCTAACTTGCCCGATAGTTTTGACACGGCAAATCCAAGTATCGGATCCCAGGAGCCGCTGCCAGGCTGAAATTCCAGTTCAAAAAGATGACCATCATCGGTGGTCTCGGAGGTCTTGCCTGTTGGTAATTTGATGCCGGCAATCAGGCTAGTGTACAGGTCGTTCTTTTGCCAGGCTTGATACTGCAACTGGGCAACCGCATCGCCAATGCCTGCGGAGTCGCCCAGCACCTCGACTTCACCCATTCCTGACGTGCTTTCTTCACCTTCGCGAATGTTCGTGCGCTTCACGTAGGGTAGGAATAGAGACAACAATGTCTTGTCGGTGATTCCGTAAGCCAACCCAACCGCCAAACTGAACACAGAGTCTGTACTGTGAACCTCTTCGATACCCTGGCCTGCGAAGTCCTCCAGTTCAGCATCACTGAATGCATCGTTGTCTATGAATTCCCCACGTGACAGAAAAACCCACTGATCATTAGGCAAGGGAAGTGCGGAAGTGGTGTTAATACCGCCGCTCGCGCTTCCAAATCCAAAAGATGGATGGTCCGCGTAAGCAGCGTCGGCAATCAGCAGCAGCATTGCTAAAAATAACGCTGGGCGCGTCACCAGATATAAATTCTTCATAGTTTTCACTCTCAAGATGGTGCATCGACTGCATTCCCGGTGCGGCGCTGCGCCGTTTGGAAAGTCAGTCAGACGGAATTTCAGTCTGAATCAATTAGGAGAGTGAAATGGACGGGGGTGCGCGCGACTGATAGATCGAATGATACTTACGAGGAGCATGCCGCACCGACATCGGAAAAAGAATACGGCCCGAGTTCTGAGATACGCTTTCGGATTGCTCCGATCCTGAATGCGCGTATTGGCTAGCACTGCGAACAGAGCACAGACCATCCGAACACTCGCAGGAATCGTCTTTTTCGGAGTCACCCACCGCATCCTGATGCATAGGGCATTCGTCGCCGATGTTCTCCGTGTCTCCGGGCTGGATCGACATACCCAGAACGTGCGCGGGAACAGCAAGCGCCTGTAGCGCCAGAGCCAGGATAATGATCCAGCTAGAGGCTTGAGACGGCGACGCGAGGCGTTTCGTGCCCTTACCTATCGTCATCATTTGCTTTTTATAGACGACATGTCGGTATAGTCGCATCTGCCTCAACGAGGTGTCAAATTAAGTACGCCTTTTCATCCTTAATCCATTGAGTCAATTATAGATCAATGCCGTCGATCGCCATTAGCAAACCAAAGTACGCTGGGATTGAAAAAGTATTTGGATACGCGGGACGTCGCCTTTGGGTCGTTCTCTGCCTATTGCTATGCAATATGGCGAGCGACTGGTTCCCGCTCCTTACCAGCCGCTTAGTTCAGGATTTTTGATTTCCTAGATTGAGTGGCTGGTCTTGCGGGTGAAGCGGACCCTCAATAGCTACTTTTTATGGTTGGGTAAACCGTCGCTTACGGCCACAAGCCGACATTTATTGGATCTAGTATTTTTGACCGGCTACTGGTTTCGCATACGCGGTCGCAGCATCAGGCTGAATCACACCGTTCGAATTTGCATAGTCCTCCCATGCTTTGGCCAACGCCCCGGCGCGCTCCGGGAATTCGGACGACAGATCATGCAATTCACCGGGATCTGCTGCAAGGTCATACAGTTGCCAGTCACCGTTGCCATACGGTTCTGGTAGCCGCAGAACCTTCCAAGCGCCTTTCCGGTACGCATCCATGCCGTACGCCGACCAGCCAAGCTCTCTGGATTCAACGTCGATTGACGATTCTCCGCTTAGCAACAGCATTAGCGACTTGCCTTGCAAAGGAACGATCGATTTACCGTTGTAGACATCGGGATAGTCCGCCCCGGCGACGGACAAAAACGTCGGCATTAGATCCATCACATGTATTACCTGGTCTGTTCGACTACCCGCATTAGCCATCGCACCGGGTAGCTTGATCACCGCGGGGACCTGAATGCCGCCCTGGGCGACATAGCCTTTGAACAGGCGCAACGGCGTTGCCGCAGCATACGCCCAGCCCGGTCCGATATCCGTCGACGATCCTGGCAAACCTTTGTTCTCAAGGCTGTTGTCGAACTGATTGAAGAATTCGCCACTTTCGCCGCCAAGCTCCAGGTAGTCCATTATGCTGGTGCGGCTCGGTCCGTTGTCCGACATGAACACAATGAGCGTGTTCTCATAATTACCGGACTGGCGTAAATGCTCGAGTACGCGACCAATGCTCTCGTCCATGTAATCGATCATGCCCGCATAAATTTCCATGTCACGGGCTCGCGCTACCTGTTGCTCTGGGCTTAACTCGTCCCAAGCCATGACCCACGCCGGTCGCGGTTGAGGGCCCTGCGAGTTACCCGCCAGGCCGAGGGTACGCAGACGCGCCATTCGTTCGCCGGCCAGTTCATCCCAGCCCCCGTCGAAGCGGCCGCGGTACTTGTCTATGTATTCCTGCGGCGCATGCAGCGGATTGTGCGCTGCGGTGTACGACAAGTATGCAAAGAACGGCGCATCATCGCTGCCGGCTGTATCGATGTAGGAGATCAGCTGGTCTGTGTACCAGGCTGATGAATAAAAATCCTCGGGTAGCTCATCCACGATCTCGCCATCACTGGTATAACGTGTGGCGCTTCCTGGAATGATTGAGGCCTGATCGGCCCAATGGCTGGCGGCACCGTTGAGTAGAGCGAAAGACTTTTCGAAGCCACGAGACGCGGGGTTGTTGTCATCCCGCCCGAGGTGCCATTTGCCGGCCATGTAAGTGTGGTAACCCGCATCACGAAGCAACTCCGCGATCGTGACCACGTCCTTTCTGAGATAACCCTCGTAACCGGGCTGCCCCTTCTGGTTTTCTGCGGCAACTTCATGGTTACCACCGAGGCCAGCGCGATGAGGATCGACCCCGGTCATCATGGCACCGCGTGTCGGGCCACAATTTGGCGACACATGGAACTGCGTCAACATCACGCCCTCGGCAGCCAGTGCGTCGATATTCGGTGTTGCTATCTCCGACCCGAAAACTCCGACATCCGAGTAACCCAGATCGTCGGCAACGATCAGCAAAATATTGGGACGCACAGTCGGTGACGGATCACTGTCCGGCGCAGCCGACTCGCGACCGCAACCGGAAACCACCAGCGCAAACAACAGACAAACAATATTGAACGCACGGAGAATCGTCGAATTGTTCACTCGAAAACCTCTAGCAGCAAGAACCTTAAGGCTTCGCCAGCCTCAACGCTGTTGAAAAATCAGGGCCAAACCAGGAATCATAAAAACGCGGTTCGACCCCAATTTACACAAGATTAGTGCTGCTTTTCATACGAAAAGGAAAAACCGGTGAACCCATTACTGGTGTCCACCGGCATTGCATTGTTAAAGCTCATCCTGGCGCGCTTATTGCCCCCAATCGCCCACGTTCTTACTGCCGGGGATTTCATGTTCGAGATATTCCTCGATGTCGAACGGCATGTACTTCATGTAGGCTTTAACGCGCTCACCAATTGCTTTGGTTTCCGGGCGCGCGTTTGTCAGGCCAGTATATGGAATGCCTTTGGCATTGCTCTTATCCGGATACTTCTTCTTAAAGAGTTGGTGTCTGGCAACCATGCGATTGAACTGCCCTTGTGTGTGGATCAGCGGAATCAGCTGCGGGTTATGTTCGTGCGGATCCTGGTACAGGTCAAAATACGCTTCCGGCATTCCGGATGCCGCAACGTCGCCTGCACCAATCCAGTGCCGTTTATAGCGGCCTTTGACCGTAGCCCCTAGTTCGTTGCCTGTATAAATGAATACATAGTCGCGGCGTCCATGAGTGTCGCCTTTTAAAAAGAGCGCTGTCTGATCGAGCCCATCTATGATGCGGTCGGTCGGTATGTGTTCAGTTGCTCCGGCGAGGCGCGCGAACGTAGTGTAGAGATCAGTGACATGAATGATGTCGCCAACCAGTTGACCTTCTTCAATTACGCCCGGCCACCAGGCCATAGCCGGGACGCGCACACCGCCCTCGGTAAAATCACCCTTACCGCCGCGGTACATAATTTCTGTCATGGCCCAACCCGGCGGTGGGCTGTGAGACATGGGGCCATTATCGGCCATCGCAACAAAGATCGTATTTTCGGCGATTCCCAATTTCTTGAGTTCCTCCATGACCTGCCCAACGAAGGCATCCAGGCGCACGTAGGAGCCGGGTATCTTGCCACCATTTAATGTTTTCTTAGGTATCTCCGGTGCCAGGAAATTTAGCCAGTTAGGCCAGTACTCAACAAAGAAGGGTTTGCCTGCTTCAGCATTCTTGCGGATAAATGCCAGAGTGCGTTTCTCTGACTCATTATCCATTTCGTCATAACACTCGTTCGACGTGCCGCAGAATTCTTTGCCTAACTCACCTTTCTTGCCTTCGATATTCATCACCCAGCCCGCTGGGGTCAGACCAACGTCATCCAGTCGATAAGGATCGGGCGGATAGAGTTCCGGGTGCAGGCCCAAAACGGCATTAACGGCTTCACCTTGCGGGTTGTACATTGAGGGAATTTGGTTCATCGGCGTAAACAACGCCTCATCGAAGCCCTGGTTGTACAGATAGCTTTCTTCTATGTCGCCAAGATGGCCCTTGCCGAAATGAGCGGTTGCATAGCCCTCTTCGGAGAGTACTTCAGCTATGGTTACTTCCTCCGCACTTAAGCCGGCAAATTCATGCGGCATGCCCACCACGGCCATGCCATTGCGAACCGGAAGACGGCCCGTCAGGAATGCTGCACGCGTCGGTGTGCAAGAGGGCTCGCTGTACATGCGGGTGAAGTTGATGCCCTCCGCCGCCATCCTATTGATATTAGGCGTCGAGTAACCGAGGTTTTTCTGGATCATCGCATTACCGACGGCGCCAACTTGCTGGTCATCCCAGAGGATGTATACGATGTTCGGCGGCTGTCCGTACCTCTCCTCCAGTGCGGCAAGCTTCTGGTCAAGCTCCTCATCCTCAGCCGCCCAAACCTCACCGTTCTGGGCCTCCAGGATATAGTACTCGGCATCGTGCACGATATCGGCCGCTTGAGCAGATGATATTCCAAATGCCAGAAATGTTAGAAATACTAACCGTACGATACTGACTCGACCGTCCAGGTTTGACATGTTCGCCTTCCTTTTTATTGGTTGTTGTTCGCCGCTTGGCAGAGAAATCTGCACCGCGTGTATTCTATCGACATATTGACTCTGAAGCATCTCTTGTCTAGACGTCTCCTTTGGGTCCAGACCGTGTGAAAAGTCGTTTCATTACTCATTATTAAGCGATCCTGGTGATCATAGTTCATTTTTCGGTCGGACCGGCTCAGAGCTCGCCGTAGCAACGATCTTTTTGCCTGCGTTTGTCGGTCTGATTTCTTGCGCCCGACACGGACGTTCACGTAGCGAGCAAGGTCATAACGGCCCGATCAGGCCGTCTGCCATAAGCAGCCATTCGTGAAAATCACCGAGGTAACCCAAGATTCATTACTCGGCCTGCCGGAGATATGGAATCGTGCCGGCCAAGTCGGTGTCGTCGATTACATAAAGCCTGCTGACGCTGCCCCGTTTACGCGACTCAGCAAAGGGAACGTACTCGGGGTCAGACGCGAAAGCTTCAACAGCTTCCTTCGTAGGGAACTCAATTATTACGACAATGGTCGTGTCCGGAGGCTCGCCTTCGATCGCTGAAATATTGCCGCTTCTGGCAAGATATTTGCCGCCGTGTTTCGCGACAATCTCGTGAACTCTTGCCGCGTAATCGGGTATCCAGCTATCTTCAGTGACTTTCACATCAGCGAGTAGGTATACAGGCATTTCAACCTCCTTTTATTGACTAGATATTTCAGCGGAAAGACAGTCAATCTTCGGGCCGTGGCTGTAGTAGCGGGCTCCGAATGACTATTTTCGACCGAGGCTGTCACTGGCTGCTGGGGGCGAACACCCGGTGACACCAAGCGAGGTTCCGCAGCAGGGTAGGCTAAAAATAAAATAATTGCTCTTGCGTGACGCCGTCTTCTCCAAAACTAATCAGGCCGGCCCCTACAATGTCGCCAACCTGCCACTTGCACCAAGCCGTGCCGCCTTCAACGACGACATCGGTGATGTCCATCTTATCGCCGACCGTTCTGAGCTCGGCAATGTAACCTGGCAGGTCGTTCTTCCCGTAGACGGCTCCGTCTTTGTCGAGAAGTTTGTAATCGGCTGTTACGTTTGTGGCGATTGCCTCAGCGTCCAGATTTCCAAATCCGCTGGCATATCCACCCAACTTATCTGCTGCTGACATGTCTCTCGTCCTCGGCCCTTATGGTGGTTGTCCTAGAATGGATAAGAACATTAATCATTATACGGTTCCCCCGCAATATACTCACGGGAGTCATGATGGTTCCTTTTTATCCAGTCTGTGCAACGATCTCAGCAATCGACCCGAAGGACCGCTTTGGGTTGATCTGAGCCTGTGGCTCCAGGCGCGCTGTTCCGACCGCTTGCGCCTCAAAAGCAGCCCGTCAGATCGCCAGAAAAACGGCTTCATGACAGGCGCAGAACGGCCAGAAGTTGACGCTCGTTCAGGTTCGTATTACTCGAGAAATACGGACTTAAAAGGGTTCGCAACCCACACGCAACCGGACTCAACCCAAGTAAACCCAAGGTTATATGGTGGTTGGGTCCTGTTGAATCGGGTTGAATCTGTTACGTTTCCTCCCCAGAAGGGCTATCCCTTCGAACCTCTTGGATCTTTGCTTCTGCGATAGGTCCGCTCTTCTTCAATCCGACCATTGACTTTGTGAATACGGACAGATCCTTCGTGGGTTTTCATGTAACCCCGCATCTCCAGAATCGCGGCTTCTTTCGTATCTGCCTTCACAACCGCTCGGTTGGACCCTGCTTTCCGTACTCGCCATTCGTCTTTCTTTTTCTCTAGGTGATATCTTTGTAGTGCCATCTCCGGACTCCCTCTTGATAGTTGGGCTTCAGTGCAAGTGTGATCTCCGGAGTATCCGGTGCACGGAAGACACTGAATCTTGCCAAGTGACATTGTCATTATAGGCCACCTATTCTTATACGCGAGTCACGGCTGCTTTGGGTCCAGCCTGTGTGAAAACGCAAAATCGATCGTTTGAGATCGTTTCTAAGCTAGGCGAATTCTCAGTTGAGGTCAGTTGCTAACTAACAGCACGCTGTCAACTCGTAAGCCAGTCAATAGCGTCTCACGTTGTGTTTGAAGGCGACTTCTGGGGTGAGACTGTTGCGGAGTTTTCACACAGCCTCGGTCGGTTTCTGCCTATTGCTATGCAATATGGCGAGCGACTGGTTCGCGCTCCTTACCAGCCGCTTAGTTCAGGATTTCTGATTTCTGAAATTGAGCCACTGCTTTCGCGGGTGAAGCAGACCACCGTGACCTACTTTTTATGCGCAGATAAACAGCAGCTCGCGGCCATTAGCGTACGTCGAAAGCTATTCTAGGGTCATGATTGAGCACATTGAATGCATAGCCTCAGACGACCAACTCCTCGCCATACTTTAGGATGTGACATTCCACGCCCAGCGACTCTGCTTCTCGCTTGAATCGCACATCGTCGGCTACTGCGAACTTCCGCTTCCATAAGAATGGAACGTTGTAATGACAAGGTATGACAACTCGCGGCGAGATGATTTCCACTGCTTTTAGGGCTTCGGTTACATCCATGGTCCAAGTATTGTGTCCCAGCCCGCCTATCGGCAGCATCAGGACATCAGGAGCGAGCCCTTCCCATTCCGGGAGAAAAACCGAGTCGCCAAGATTGAGGACTGACTTATCGCCAATCGTAATTTTGAATCCCATCGAGCCGATCCCGACACGCTCATTCGGCCCTGGTTGACGTCTAATCGTAAACCCGAGTATGGGAACGGCAATTGGCCCGTGTTGCGACCTCATCGCCTCAAAGCTGACGCCATCCAGCGTCACGGATTCGCCAACTCTGAGCGGATTGAGATTTTCAATCGGTACCCACGACGTCAATTCTCGCCCTCGAGGGTCAATCACGAGTATCTGGCCGTCGCTGATTCTCGTTAGGCCCGTGCCGCATACGACATGTGCTCCGGACGCAGCGGCGAGACGATCTGATTGCCAATGGTGATCAGGATCGCCATGTGTAATTACGATATGAGTGACTGAAGACCACTCGGTCTCAGGAATTAGACTCTGGAGCTTGAAGAGCCACAGATTCTGTCCTGGATCGATCGCGACTTTCGCAGATCCCTTCTCCACAAGAAAGGTGTTGTAGAGATAATGGGTAATCTTCACTTTCTTCATGCTCGTATTCGCAATCCAAGTGCGTATAGCCCATCTTAGGATGGTCACCGAGCTTTATGAATCGCGGAATACCGAACGTCCGCAGTGGGTCGTCTCCTGCCTTACAGCCCCAAGGACTCTGGCTGACCGCTCTACGCTCCAAACCAGCCCCACAGACCAGGAATTTGGATTTTCCGGATCGAGGGGCCGCTTAGGAGGGTGAAGCAGACCCCCGGTAGCAACTTTTTATGCGCAGATAAACAGCAGCTCGCGGCCAGAAACCGACATTCAGCGGCCGGGATTCCTGTAACTCCGTCTGTACTCGTCCGCCTTCACGCATTCGGGCAAGTCATAAAATAGCGGTACTTGGTTTCCTCCCGCACTCTCGCCATAGTCCGCGTAGAAACGTTCGCATGATTCGCGGTCAGGACGCTGCTTCTTCTCAATACATTCCTCAACATACTCTGCCCTAACTAAAGTCAGTTTCTCTAGTCGAGCCGCTTCGCAGATCGCATCCAGTTCAGCCCGCTTGGCCTCGCGTTCTTTCTGCGTCTCGCTGGGTAGTCCGGAAATCGAAACCAGCATCAGCGAAATAAATATAAGAGGTACTGCGATTCCTTTATTCATTATTCCTCAATTTAGAAAATCACTGCGGCCTACATTCGGGCCAAATATCATGGCTGAATTGCAAGAAAACTCCAAACTGGCGACTGACTGCTCCGGGTCGATAAGCGCCTAATGCAAAGCGGCAACCAAAACTTCCGCTTTGCGCTCCGAACCAGCCACTCAAATCAACATTTCTAATTTCTCAAATTGTGCGGCTGCTTTTGCGTCAACACCAGACGTCAGTTTGCATTGGATTTGGTGCCGGCATCAGGCGCAAAACGGCTGCCAATAGCGGTCATTCATCTCAGTCATCTGGAAGTATGATTGTGCCGTCGCCAACGAAGACCGAACTTCCGCCAACCCGCACATTAGAAATCTCGTTGCCGCTTAGCGCGAGTTGGACATGAAGCCAACTAGGACGGCCCATTTGTACGCCTTGCCGAATTAAAATGCGGTTAGATTCCTCACCGCGTACCACGCCATGTCGGAACAAATAACAGCCTAAGGGACCAACGGCACTTCCTGTTGCCGGATCTTCTCGACCGTCAATTCCCAACTTGCGCCCATACGCCGTGGCAGCGTCATCAGTGGATTCCGTTGAAAATAGGAAAACTGATTGCTTCCGCAAGCCTGCCTTTTCAAAAACCGCAGATATAGCGGTGGTATTGAGTGTCGCGCGATCGACCGCCGCTCGTGACGTTAGAGGAACAAAGAGAAAGCTCGCACCCCCCGAGACTTCTTGGATGGGGAGTAACGTGGACTTCAGTTCCGAAGGTTCGAGTCCCAAGGCTACGGCAGTGCTATTGATGTCCTGGATAGTTTTGCCGAACGTTGGTACTAGATCGTGCATCCAAGCGAAATGAAGGTCATCGCCGTTCCATTCGAGTTCCACGATGACCGGGCCAATTCCTTCGCCAAATACGACCTGCTCCGTGCCCGGCGAGATGGAGCCCGACCGAGCGAGGGCAAAAGCCGTTCCGATGGTTGGATGGCCCGCAAAGGGAAATTCTCGATTAGGGCCGAATATGCGAACTCGAAAATCAACATTCTCATCAACCGGAGGGAAAATGAATGTTGTTTCCGAGAAGGCCATCTCACGTGCGATGCTCTGCATGAGGGACTTCGTCAACCCCTGAGGTTCAAGAAATACCGCAAGCTGATTCCCGCTGAGAGGTTCCTCTGTAAAAACGTCCCACTGATCGTAGCGATAGGTTCTAGCCTGATTGGTCTCAACTGGTTCTTGAGCCGCGACAGCGGGAATAGCCAGAGCGCAGCAAACAAGAAGGGTATTGAGAATCGAAACGCTGCCCGGATGCGCCAACAGCGCACTCGTTACGATGAGGGTATGTCCGAACATGATGGTAAGGATACTTGCCGGGAACCATCTAGACGAACTCGAGTGTCCGTTTTGGGTCGAACCCAGCCGGTGGGCCGCAAGGGCTCTGGCTGACCGCTCCGCACGCAAAACCAGCCCCTCAGACCAGGATATTGTATTTCTGAAATTGAGCGACTGCTTTCGCGGGTGAAGCAGACTGTCGTAAGCCAACGTTTTAGGCGCAGATGAACTACAGCTCGCGGCCAGAAGCAGACTTGCAATCACTTTGATTACCGAAGCCGACGGTCAGAGACAAGCATGGCGACAAAATCTCCTATATTTCTTAGTAACCATCAAACAAGAACATGCCCAGCGTCGGTATGGAAAGAAACACAAAGCATATCGGAATAATAGCGATCGTCCGAGCGAGATAACCCCAGCCTTTCAAATTGACATTAAAAGCACAACGCCAGACGGGTATTCCACCGCAAATGGCCCATGAATAAATGGAAGAGACAAACGCCAAGTCCGTATACAAACTTCTTGTAAGAACACCCGAAAGACCGCTATAAATAAAATCAAAAACCATGAATATCCCGACGTAAAAAATCCAAAATATCTTCCAGAGACGTTCTTTCCCGGCGTAGCCCCTTTTGATAAAAGGAATGCGAGAAAGAAGAGCGAATAACAACAAGAATGGAACTAAGGTGACTAGCAACAACGCGAGGAGGTATAGAACAACCATGACGAGTCCTGATCCAGAGTCAGACTTTATCTCACTTTGTCATTATGGCACGGCTAATGACCGGCCCGGCCCGGTGTACGCATGTTTGGTCCTAAATCGAACGTCTGCTAAGGGTCGACAAGAAAAGTCCAGCACCTGAATGGCGTTACGGCTGCTTCTGCGGGAGAAGCAGACGCTCAGATTGCTGGGAAAACGATGTAATGACAGGCGCAAAACGGCCACAAGCAGCCGTTCGCCGGATAAGAAAAACTCGGCGCGAGGCCGAGTTCTTCCGAATACACAAGATGCACTCGAGCAGTCAGGCTGCTTTGAGGTTACCCGCTGCGGTCTTGCCGCGTTCAGTCACAACGTCGTAGCTAACGCGTTGGCCCTCGGTCAGCGTACTCATACCAGCCTGCTCAAGCGCACTGACGTGGACAAAAACGTCCTTGTCGCCGCCCTCCGGCTCGATGAATCCGAATCCCTTCGCAGGGTTAAACCATTTAACAGTTCCTGTAGCCATAATTGGCCTCCATAATAAAATGTCGCGCACAAATCGGGCGCGGTAACGAACAATCTTGTCGCAGTGGGTGATTTGAATCAGACGCCCAAGGACTGGGCGAGTCGTTGAAAAGCAGACCAAAACGTAGATCGCGCGCGGATACTGCCCCTTACTTTGTCGAAAAGCAAGCTCCCGTTCCACAAATCCGCCACGCGTATTCTGTAGGGCGCTTGCAACCCGGTAGCCTAGCAGTCCGCTATCCGCTCGTTAGCAGACGTATTTATGG
>PVMK01122632.1_pt1 | contig 17192 bp, 15 predicted proteins | sample 1853481 | NCBI WGS metagenome assembly PVMK01 (sample SAMN08533507, study PRJNA380276) | Marine sediment metagenome, whole genome shotgun sequencing project.
TGCCACCGCACTGGATATGTGGATAACTCGCTGCCCGAGTTCTCGCACATCCCCACTGCGCAACAACAACAGCCTATTCCTCACGAAATTCGATGGTAGACCCGAAGGAGACTTTAGCGTGCTTAACACGGTTTCTCCCAGGACTGACAGGTTCGACCAATTCTCTGGTAGTGCCTCTCGTTTAGTTGGGCGGATCTAAGCCGCACGATGCATGTGGATCAGCTGCTTGGGCGAGCGCCCGTTTTTTAGGGATTGCCGCTTTATTCTCCAGCCTGGGATCTCGTGGGAATGTCCCGGTCGATGTTGAAAAATTCAGGTAGGTGTCGCTCTCCTGGAGCCGATAGTCTCCGGGCGATGAAAACCCAGCTGACCCAGACGCCGGGGGAGCAACCATAAGCCTGCCGTACCCAACGACATTGGCCGCGCGAATTGTAGACGATCACGAAACGGAGAGACGGTAGAGGGACTCCAAACGTTGGTGGAGTAGGCTCCCATTCGTATCATGATCTCAGCGCGATCCTTCGATACCGAACACTATTCGATACCGAAACTAGGAGCGAAAGAACGTTACCAGCATGTAACGGCGGCCCGCGGTAACGGGCGTCGCCTCGTGCACCAATAGGCTGGAAAATATCAGGGCATCGCCGGTTTCTGGAAGATATAGACCCGAACCGTATTCGGGAAACCGAATGTGTCCGCCTTCGTATTCTCCGGTGTTAAGGTTCAAGCTCATGGCGAAACGGCGACCACCGACCGGGTCGACGTTGTCGCGATGCGGTTTGAATAATCCGCCGTCACTAGCGTCATAGCAACCAATGCTCAGCCGCTCGAAGTGCGTCGCCTTGCAATCGAACACCTTCATCATCTCCGGTAGGACTCGCTTGCCGAACAGCTCGCCGATCTCACGTGCGATCACCGGATCCGAGATGAAACAATCGCGCCTAATCTTCAAGTCACGATTAGCCACGTGACGCTTGCTGCCGGGTTGGCCAATCGTCACGTCGGCTAACGGTCTGTTTTCTTCTTCATACAACTGAATCAGTCGTTGGCAGGTCTCTTGATCAAACACCTGTGGTACGAGAAGCACCGGTGCATGACGACCGATGATCCGAATTTCATCGCCTGGGAGTGTGTCGAGAAATCGTAGCACCTTCTCGACGTGACCGGGATCGCTCACGTCCTGGTAAATCTTTTTGATCCGGCGGTTGGGATCAGTAACGACACAGACCAATGCTCCGTCAGGTGTCCAGGCTTCACCGTCAAGGGCCTTTCGGCGATTCTCAAAGAAAGAGAGGATCTTATGATCCGGGTCTGAAAGCAGTGGAAACGGCAGCTTCAGATGATCGGCTAAGTGGATGTTCTCTTCGATGGCTTCCCCGTTTATGCAGAATACATTGGCGCGTTCAGCCAAACGGCCATCTGCCTCGGCAAAGCCGCGCAGCACATCCTGGGCGACCGCGACTCGGTTGTTTGGGTAGCAGAGGATGACGACTGGCTTGCCGAGGGCAAGTGAATACAGTGACATTAGTCTCCGCCTAACGTCCATAAGCCGGAAATCGGGCATGCAGTCCCCGACATCAATTGGAAGAATTGGCTGCATTTCGACTCCTCGCATTCCATCCTGTGACCGACCCCATAATCCCCTTAAGAAGATCACAAGGGCCCGCTCACATACCGTCAATAGCCAACATGAACGTTACTGATGTCGATCTCATAGCGCATCATTGTGCGCCCATCGAATAGTAATGCGAAGAGGTGTGAATGTCGGCACTTGGCTAAACCCGGACGTTCTGAGGAGTAGACAAGCACGACCGCTTTGACCCCAGAACCGGACATTCAAACTCCGATGTCCGGTTTTCTGTCGATTACGTCCGATTCACCCCCAAGTGCAGACGTTTCGGGCAGTGGTTCAGAATGTCCGAACCTGACCCGAAAGAGACATTAGTGATGCCGGCGGCGTCGGCCTTGCGGGCCGCCAGGTCCCCCCTTGCCAACGCCGCTTCGCGTTCTGTGCGCGCCTGCGCGCCTGGTCGATCGTCAGCCGGCGAGCGCGGTGTAGTAGGCGATGCGTTCCGAAACGACGCCGTCGTCGCTAATCTTGAGCAGGCCGGCGCCCTGAATATCTGTGCCTGGAATCGACCACCAACACCAAGCGGTCAGTACACCGCCCTCTTCATTGGTAACGACCTCGGTAAGGTCCATGAAATTTTGCTGGGGCGTACCGCCGCGGATCGTATCGACCGTCTCCTTGAGTTGAGCGAAGTACGCCGCAAAGTCTCCTTTGGCGATACGACCGGCGTTGGGATCGTCAAAGACGAAGCCATCGGCCGCCGCTGCGAGAATAGTGGCCGCGTCGCCGTTGGTCCAACCCCCGGCGTATGCCCCCAGATGGTCTGCACTGCTCATGATCTTCCCCCTGTCGTCCTTATCTAAGAACGGAACATTATCTCAAGGGAACGATCATTCCAAGGTATCGCCAAAATGCGCCTTCAACGACAAGCATTTCCTATTCCGATACGTAGGCAATGCCCGCTGTTGGCTAGATTCGGAAGTCAGGACCATGCTGCCGGCACGTCCGCTTATCCCCCAACAGGCGACATTCTGGACAAGGCTGGGAATGTCTCAGGTTGACCCATCTCGGACATTCCAAACGACCTTGCCCTTCATGCGGAGCCCAATGGTGCCGATGCATTATATGTCGAGATCGGAGGCCATCGGCTATTCCCACTCGCCGGAAGAGGCGAGGTCCTGCCACTTCAGAACGGTGATCATCGGCCAAAGATGAAAAGCGTGGTTCGCCGTGCCGCGTAGGTGTTGATCGATCATGGTTTGGACGGTCTGAATGTTGAACAGGCCTGATTTCTCTAAGCGGCTCGGCGATAATTGATCGATCAAAAACTCCTTCAGCCCGTTTCGAAACCACTGCTCGATTGGTACCGTCTGCCCGATCTTGGGCGAATAGGCCATATCCGAACCTAAATACCTCGCAGCGAGTCGGCGAGTGTCGTCTTTGTGTTTGCCCGTCCTCGGAAGCCGCATGACGAAAGCTTCCAGTTCCAAATCCATGATAGGTGAGCGGAGTGGAAGCCCGGCCGCTCGGCTCCACCAGTGGCTGTAGTACAAAAATCCCTCGGCCAACAACAATTGTCGGGCTATGAACACAAGCCTGTCCCGCTCGCTTTCGCCGTCGAAGTCTTGCCTTACATCCTCCAGAATTGCGTCGGCCTGCTGGCGGCCCCCCGCGATCCAGTCCGAATTGCGATACAAGCCGTTGCGATAAGGTTGAGGATTCCAGCTGCCAACGACGCGCGGTGAGACCCGCCGGCGCGCACCCCAGGTGATGATCTCGGCTCCATGAGCAAGGCGCCCAGCCTTGCCGTAAACCCACGATAGAGGACCTGGTCGGGTCGCGGAACCGAGCTTCCGCAAGAGAGGAATACTTCGCGCCGCGAGATCCTGCACTACATTGGGAAGCCTGGAATAATGCAGGCTCATTCTCTCCCACGAATCAAGATACCAGCCGTCCGGACCCGCACCGTTAAGGAGAATCTTGGTGTCTTCGGATCCTATGCGCCATACCATGCTGCTATGTAACCCGTGGCCAAAGGGTTCGCCGTAGCATTTCACCATCCAGTCGAGGTGATTGGGAATATCGCTGGGCTCGAAATGGATTTCCCTAAAGGGTATATCGAGATACCGGGCCGCCTTCTCAGCCTCACTGGCTTCATTGAACTCACCCTCATAATCTGTATAGCGAAACGTGTACGCTTGAAACGGGCGCCCGAGATCCCGCAGCGCCCCTGCAACCAGCTTGGAATCGACGCCCCCCTGATAGCAGCAGTGCCAAGTCCTCACCCTGCTTCGCTCGGCGTCGCAACGCTTTTTTAAAAAGAAAATCCAGGCGCTCCGTCGTCTCCTCGGGGCTCAAACTCAGTTTCGGACGCCCGGTCGGATGCCAATAGCGTCCGATCCGAGTGGAAGAGCGCCGGCTCGCAGTGAGGAGATGAGCGGGCTGAAGTTTGCTAATACCGGCGGCCAGGGTCCAGGGTGCCGGAGAGGAATCGCTTCCCATGAAGTAATCCAAAGCGGGAAGATTGACGCCTTTGTACCCGACGACTCGAAGCAGTGTTGGAATGTCAGAAGCCCAGCACAGAACGCCGTTCTCCTCCTGGAAAAAACTGGGCACCGAACCCAAGCGGTCACGAACGATCAGCAAGCGCTCTTCTTGGCTATCCCAGACGACAATGCTTGCTGCGGCGTCAAGTCGCTTGAATAGTTCCTCGCCTTGCGACCTGTAGAGGTCGAACAATGTCTTGGCTTCATCGTGAACCTGAACATTGTCTGGAGCGGCGATTTCATCCAGATTGTAGACTTCTCCATCAATGACTAGGAAAGATCCGTCGTTATTGAAATGGAATTTGACTGCGGGCTGCCGCACCGTATTCACGTAGAGGAACACGACTGGGTCATCTGCTGGAAAGCAGAAACGCTGAAATGTCAGTCCTTCCGTTAGTCGGTCGAGCTTTTCGACCCGGTCACGCAGAATTGGATCGGACGCGCGTCGATCAGAAAAAATAACGCAAACTCTGAGCATAATCACCGCACTCGCCAATCTATCGTGACGATCAGAAGAACGGGTCAATGGTTTCCAGGAATGACTCCGCCTTCTATGGCGTGCTGAAACGCCGCCGATCCGCCCCTATAGGCCTCGGCGCGGCTCGCATCTCCCGTGAGACGCGAACGCCGTTTGCCGCACCCCGCTAACGATAGATCCCAGATTATGGTTAAGAAGCTCTAAAGCTGGGGCGGCGACAGGCTCGGATGTGTGGAAGAATGGCGCGTTAGCCCGACTGCGAATTGCAACAACGCGAGCAAAGAAAAAGACCCTGGCCGGCGGCTAAGGCCTGGATTGACGCACAACTGCCCAGACGCTTGAACCGGAATGCTCAACATCTAATATCGCCAAAAGAAAAGCCCCGCCCGTGAAATATGCTGGCCGCTGGGCGGGGCTCCCACACTGGCGATTCCCCCTAATCAAGCCAAGTGCAGTTGGCCGACATGGTGCCACTCTTCCTTGCCAAGCGCCCCCCAAGTCGTGAATAGGGGGTCTGCGCCCAAAGAAAGAGCCCCGCCGCAGAGGGGGCACTAACGGAGGGGATGCCATGCGGGCTGCGTTGCTGCTTGTTCTGTCAGTTCTGGTAGGCTGCACTGGTCCGAACAAACCGAATCTCAATGTGGCCTGCGCCCTCACGCAATGCACCTGCCTCTCAAACAGGGACGGCTATTTCGCGCGAAATTTCAATAAGCAGACAACGACTAAAGTGCTGTGGACCGACACGGGCAGCGCCTATTGTCCCGAAAATTTCTCATTGCAGCGGGTAGAGGAGAAGAAGGTACAGTACTACACACCTCGTTAATCCGGCAGAACCATCAAGCGGGCTGATAAACATTTGGCAGGCTGTTTCCCAATGAGAAATCGGCAAACGTTTGCCGATTTGCCCAAAAGAAAGCCGAAGCCGGGGCGGGCGGATGGAAGCGTAGTGACGCTCTCGGGCCGGATCACCTTTTGGGATGGGCGGACGTACTAGCTTACCCCCTCGGAATCTGTAGGAGGAGAATTGGCCAATTATGGGCATTCTAACCACAATGATATTGTAACGGCAGATTGTAACTGGTAGAGGCGACCGCCCTAATGATCGCTTGGAGATGGCTTCCAGTGACCTTGATGCCTTCTGTACTGAGATATGCAGCCCTTACCGCCTCGATCTTTGCGCTTGTCGGTTGCAGCTCACCGTCGCGCCCACCAGAGGCCCGTCTCATCCAGGCAACACCTGAGGGAGGAGCCATATTGGCGAATACCGTGGGTCATCCCAGAGCGATTGCAAGACACCATTGTGCCAGATACGGCAAGCGGTACGTCCTCAAGGATTTTGAGCGGGTTGTGCTGGGTGGAAAATTCGAGGACCGGAATTACGTTCTCTATTTTGACTGTCTCTAGGTTGCTGCCTTGCGAGGTCTCGACGCCATCTGAATCATCCCGCCGCGCTCGGCCTCACTGACGAAAATCTTCGGCTTGGCTGGCCCCAGAAGGCCTAATCGGTAAGATCGCTCTCCACGGCGCGCTGAGGGGCAAAGAAAAACCCCGCCGTTCGCGCGACGGAGCTAGTCGAGGGTCGTTATGAGATCAGATAGGACAACCTAGCCCAAACTGTTCAGCGGCGCTGACCATATCGGCTGGGAGTTCCGCTAAACGGACCCAGATTCTAGACGATGACGCACGCCAATGCGCCTACCATGATCGGCGATGAGCTTACTCCTATGGGTCGGGACAATCTCGGGCGCTGCCATCGGCTTGGCGCACGCCATTTATCTGTGGCGCGTGTCAGGCCGTGAATCCGAAGGGCGCAGCACAGCGATATACCGGGGCGTCTGGGCGGTAGGGCTTTGGACGCTCTTCGGCACTTACGTCCTGGTGCTTTGGATCGTCGGGGTGATCGCCCATGGGCTGGTCGGTCTTCTGCAGCGCCGCCGCGAGGCTTGAGCGCACGGGGGGGCAGGCCCGTAACCGGACGCTAATCGGCCCTCAGAGCCATAGCGAGGAGCAAGGTGGCTTGCGGCCAGTCCGCGTGATCGAGGGGGACGCGCAGGAATGGACCTGACGGGGGTCAAGACGGTCGGCATCATCGGTGCCGGCGTTTCCGGGCTGGTCACGGCCAAGACCTTGATGGCTGAGGGCCTCGACTGCACCTTGTTCGAGCGTAACGGCGCACTCGGCGGGGTCTGGGCCGACGGCTACATCAATTTCGGCGTCCAGGTGCAGAAGGAACTCTACGAGTATCCGGACTGGCCTTTGCCCGAAAGCACACCGAACTTCACGCCCGGACCCTTTTTCCAACAGTATCTGAAGGACTATGCGGACCACTTCGGTCTTACGCCGCATATTCGCTTGGAGAGCGAAGTCACTACGGTTCGGCCGCGCGGGGACGGGAAGCTCGGGTGGTCGCTGGCGATCAGGGACAAAGAGGGCGAACGCCAGGGCGACTTCGACCTGCTCGTGGTCTGCGTCGGGCTCTATTCCAACGAGCCCTACCGGCCCGAGTTCCGCGGCCAGGACACCTTTCGTGGCGAGATCCTGCACATCTCGCAATTGAAATCGCGCGCGCCGCTCGAAGGCAAACGCGTGGCGGTCTTGGGTTTCGGCAAGAGCGCGACCGACGCGGCCCTGGAATCGCAGGAGGTCGCCAAGGAAACGCATCTCATAGTGCGCGAACCCCATTGGCCGGTGCCGCGTAAGCTGGCCGGCATTCTGCCATTCAAGTGGGGCATGGTGAACCGCATGACCAGCACGCTGATTCCGTTCTATTTGCGTCCGTCACCGTTCGAGCGCGCCGTGCATGGCCTCGGCAGACCGCTGGTTTGGCTGTGGTGGCGTCTGGTCGAGATTCTTATGCGCGTGCAGCACGGTCTGGGACGCAAAATCGAGGGCGGCGACAACCTGGTGCCGGCGAAGCCGGTCGACATCGACGCCTTCGGCGAATCGACCATGCTGCCACGCCCGGCGCTCTACCGAGCAATCGGCCAGGGACGGATTCGCGCCCACCGCAGCACGATCGAAGAGTTCAATCCGGCAGGCCCGAAACTGGCGAACGGCCGGCAGTTGGAAATCGATCTACTGGTCCTCGGTACTGGCTGGCGAACCGGATTTGCCTTCCTGCCGGACGACCTGCGCCAGGCCCTGGGCTTCGAGGACGACGGCCTCTATCTCTACCGCCACATGCTTCAACCCAATGCACCGAATCTGGTGTTCGTCGGCCGCGCCGCGACCATCTGCAGCGTGTTGACCTACAGTCTGCAGGCGCGCTGGTTAGCCGAGTTGATCGCCGGGCGGCACTGGCTTCCCGACAGCGAGGCCATGCTGAGGGAGATCGAGGATATGAAGGCCTGGAAACGCGCCTGCATGCCGTTCAGTGCATCGCGCGGCGCCCGCCTGATCCTACACATGCAGCATTATCACGATGAGCTTCTGCGCGATTTCGGCGCCAACCCCTTGCGCAAGCGCGGCCTCTGGGCACCGCTCAAGGAGGTCATCGAACCTTACGAGCCGGCCGACTACCGCGACATCGTCTCGGGCGACTGGGCGCGCAGGTGAGGTAGACAAAGTCAATCCACCCCATCCGATCGACTTCATCTTATCCAGAGCCATCCAGCCCGGTTCAACGGGGCCGAATCCGATTGAATGACTAAAACCAAAGGGCGTGGATATTGACCCATTTCACTGCGGGCCGGGGTCCCCGGCGACGACGTGAACAACCTCTGGCACGGCAAGACGTCGACTCCTATCCTGTTGCCTCTCCGATCGAAGCCATGCGATGCATGAATGATGTCTTCTTCGAGTCGCGGTCCGGCGCGGCCGGATGGAGCCGAAGTCGCGTGAGGCGCTTGGTGGCGACCTCTAGGTCATAGCTGTACGAGAAAGCCCCCAATGGCGTTCGGGCGGACGAGAAAATAGCGCGGGCGAGACACCGGCCGGTCCATGGGATCTATGGAGCTGTTCATCAAGGGCATCGTGATCGGTCTGGTGATCGCCGCGCCGGTTGGTCCGATCGGGTTCCTGTGCATCAGCCGCACCTTGGAATACGGCGCGGTTATCGGGCTTGCCACAGGACTCGGAGCGGCGACGGCCGATGCGGTTTACGGTGCCGTGGCGGCGTTCGGCCTGATGCAGGTCGCCGTGGCTCTGTCGGAGCAAGATACCGTGCTACGGGTCGTTGGCGGGCTGGCGCTCTGCCTTATCGGATTGCGCACTCTGTTCCTCGCTGATCGAAAACAGCGGGAATTCGCGGAGAAAGAGGCCTTGTCCGGGCCAACGCTCAAACTCGCTGGCCGACAGGTAGGACGCGGCGCGACATGGTATTTCGGATCTTCCTTCCTGTTGACCCTGGCGAATCCGGCGACAATCTTAGGCTTTCTGGCGTTTTTCGCAGCGGTGGGCTGGGCACGCGATCTGGAAACCCACGCCGGCGCGACGATCCTGGTGGTTGGGGTCTTCCTGGGATCTGCGGTCTGGTGGCTGAGCCTTGCGGCGGCGACGGCGCTGCTCAGCAGCCGCATGGGAGACCGGCAAAGGATCTGGATTCAGCGCCTGTCCGGTATGGTCATCACTGGCTTCGGCGCCTTCGCCCTGCTGTCGGTCCTGGTGTAGATACGTTCCTTGGGACATCTCGTTGCTAGTCGCCAGTCCGCACGCGCGCGACGGCATCCTGCCAGCCGGCGTAGCGGCGGTCACGTTCGTCGGCGGCCATGACCGGGGTAAATTGTCCGGCCGACCGCCAAGTGCGGGAGATCTCATCCAGGCTGCTCATCAGGCCAACGCCCAGGCCGGCCAGGGCCGCCGCGCCGAGAGCCGTGGTTTCGGCCACCACCGGCCGCTCCACCGTGCAGCCATTGAGGTCGGCGAGGCGCTGCATCAGCCAGTCGTTGGCGACCATGCCGCCGTCGACACGCAGCGTGTTGGGCGGTTGGGCGCCGTCGGCGGTCATGGCCTGCAGCAAGTCGCGTGTCTGGTAGCAGACCGCATCGAGCGCGGCGCTGGCGATCTCGGCCGGGCCGCTGGCGCGGGTCAGGCCGAGGATAGCGCCGCGGGCATGAGCGTCCCAATAAGGTGCGCCGAGCCCAGTGAAGGCGGGGACGAGATAAACGGCCTGCTCGGGGTCCGCTTCTCGCGCCAGGGATTCGCTCTCCGTTGCCGCGGCGATAACTTTGAGCCCGTCGCGCAGCCACTGGATAGTGGCCCCGGCGGCGAAGATTGAGCCTTCGAGGGCATAGGTCGTTTCGCCCGACAGGCGGTAGGCGAGCGTGGTGAGCAGGCGGTTGGTGGAGGTCACGGCCTCGCCACCGGTGTTCCTAAGGGCGAAGCAGCCCGTACCGTAGGTCGACTTGGTCATGCCGGGGGTGAAGCAGGCTTGCCCGACGGTTGCCGCCTGCTGGTCGCCCACGATTCCGGTGATCGGCAGGGGTGCGCCGAACAGCCCGGCGGGCGTAGCGCCGAAGTCGGCATTGCTGTCGCGCACTTCCGGCAGAATGGCCGCCGGAATGCCGAACAGGTCCAGCAGCTCCTGGTCCCAGGCCTGGCGGTGGATATCGAAGATCATGGTCCGCGCGGCGTTGGTCGCGTCGGTCGCGTGCACCCGGCCACCGGTAAGGCGCCACAGCAGGAACGAGTCTACGGTGCCGAAGGCGATCTCGCCCCGTTCGGCCCGCGCTCGGGCTTCGGGAACCTGGTCGAGCATCCAGGCGATCTTGGTGGCCGAGAAATAGGGATCGAGAAGCAAGCCGGTCCGCGCTTGCACCAGTGGCTCCTGTCCGTCGCGGCGCAGGCGGTCGCAGAGATCGGCGGTGCGCCGGTCCTGCCAGACGATCGCCCTGTGGAGGGCTTCGCCGCTTTCCCGGTCCCACAGCAGGCTCGTCTCGCGCTGGTTGGTGATGCCGATCGCCGCCACCTGGCCCGCCGCGATGCCGGCCTCGGCGAGCGCGCCCTCGACCACGGAACAGGTTTCGCGCCAGATGTCTTCCGGCTCGTGCTCGACCCAGCCGGGCCGCGGAAAGTGCTGCGGAAACTCTTTCTGCGCCTGGCCGGTCGGCCGGCATTCGCGGTCGAAAACCATGGCCCGCGTGCTCGTCGTGCCTTGGTCGATGGCCAGCAGATGGTTCGGCGTGGTCATTATCAGCGCTCCTTGGTATTAGCGGATCATAAACCACAGACATCGTGAGAGGGGCCCGGCCGAAGATCAATCGCCTGGCCAATACGAAAAAGGCTTTGCGTTTTGACATAGATCAAAGTGGCAACCACCCGGCGCACGTATGTTGGGCTTGTCAGATCCGTACCCCGATCTCGACCTCAGAGGCATCACATCCTGCCCCCGGCGTTGTCCTCCCGATTTCGCCGGGGGCTTTCTCTTTGCGATCGCTTGGGCCGTGCCTCAGAAGTCTTCGTCCGCCAGGGCGAGTGTGCTCTCGGCCCCGGTCATCACCACAACGGCCTCGGCGGCGGCCTGCGGCAGCAGGTTCTCGGCGTAGAAGCGGGCCGTCTTTATCTTGGCCGCGAGGAAACGCGCATCATCGCTTCCGGCATCCAGCCGCGCCCGGGCGGCGAGCGCCTCGCGGCCGAGCTGCCAGCCGCCTGCCACAGTGCCGAAGAGATTGAGGTAGGGGGTAGCAACCGCGGCGGCCTTAGACAGATCGCCGGTGAGTGTTCCGGCCAGCCAGTCGGTTGCGGCATCGAGCACGAAGCGCGCCTCGCCGAGGGCGCCGCCGGTCGCCTTGAGGTCGGAATCGGGCGAGCGTTGCAGGGCCTCGTCTGTCGCCTTGATGTCGGCGATCAGCTCGCGCACCGCCGCGCCGCCATCCCGCGACAGCTTGCGGGTTGCCAGATCGAGCGCCTGGATGCCGTTGGTGCCTTCGTAGATCGGATTGATGCGCGAATCCCGAAAATGCTGAGCGGCGCCGGTTTCTTCGATGAAGCCCATGCCGCCGTGCACCTGAACGCCGAGGGAGGCAACCTCGACGCCGCGATCCGTACACCAGGCCTTGGCGACGGGAGTCATAAGCTCCAGCCGGGCCTGGGACTGGTCCCGTGCAGCCTCGTCCGGCGCCGACTTGGCACGGTCGAGCTGGCCGGCGGTATAATAGATGAGGGCGCGCATGGCCTCGGTCAGCGCCTTCATGGTCGCGAGATTGCGGCGCACGTCGGGATGCCGGATGATCGCGGCGGGACCGCCCTCGGGGTCGTCCAGCGCCCGGCTTTGAATCCGCTCGCGGGCATAGGCGAGCGCCTGCTGATAAGCCCGTTCCGCGATGCCCAGGCCCTGGGTGCCGACGGCGAGGCGGGCATTGTTCATCATGGTGAACATGCCGGCGAGGCCCCGGTTTTCCTCGCCGAGTAGGTAGCCGAGCGCGCCCCCGTCGTCGCCGTAGGACATGACGCAGGTGGGCGAGGCATGGATGCCCAACTTGTTCTCGATCGAGACACAACGCAGGTCGTTGCGCCGGCCGGGATTGCCGTTTTCGTCGGGCAGGAACTTGGGCACGATGAAGAGCGACAGGCCCTTGGTCCCGGGCGGGCCCTCAGGCGAGCGCGCGAGCACCATGTGGACGATATTTTCCGCCAGTTCGTGTTCGCCGTAGGTGATGAAGATCTTCTGGCCGGTGATGCGGTATGCCTCGCTGGCATTCGCATCGTCGCGCCGGGCACTGGCTTTGATGGCGCCTAGATCGGACCCGGCCTGGGGCTCCGTCAGGTTCATGGTGCCGGACCAGGCGCCGGAAATCAGCTTGCCGAGATAGGTGTCCTTTTGGTCTGCTGTGCCATGGGCTTGCAACAGCTCCGCCGCCCCCTGGGTAAGCAGCGGCGTCAGTCCGAAGCTCATATTGGCGGCGTGCCAGGTCTCCTGGACGGCCATGGCGATTGTCCAAGGCAGGCCCTGGCCGCCATAGGCCGGATCAAACGGCAGCGAGATCCAGCCGCCCGCGACCAGCTCGTCGTAGGCCGCTTGAAAGCCCGCCGGCATGCGCACCACGCCATTCTCGAAAACACAGCCGTCCCTGTCGCCGGGCTGGTTGATTGGCGCCAAGACCTCGCTGGCCAGTTTTCCGGCTTCCTGGAGTATGGCGTCCACCAGGTCCGGTTCGACCGACTCGAAGGCGGGCAAGGCGGCGAGGTCCGAAAGGCCTGCTGCCTCATCGAGGGCGAAGCGCATGTCGGCGAGAGGGGCGCTGTAGTCGTTCATATCGGAAGATCGCGCGTACGTTATAGGGAGCGGCAAATTCGCGCGCAGGATAACGCGCCCCGAGAGGTTCGAAAATAAAATATGAACAGGGTGCGGCTTGGCGCCGCTTTGGCGTCACACCGGATCAATAGGCGTCCGGCTGCCACTCGCCGCACCATTCGTCGGACGCAACTTGGGGCCAAAGGCTATCGTCACCATTCTCCAGGTCGCTTCCGTTTGTGCCGGTGCCGGATGTGCCGGTGCCGGTTGTGCTCGTGCCGGGCTTGGGCGCATAGCGGCGACAGAGCCCGAATTCGACCTTCTTTCCCACAATGGCCGGGTCGTCGCGGTCGAGTTGCTGACCGGTGCCCTGCCAATAGGTGCATCTGCGGCAGCCTTTCATGGTGCTGATCTCCCGTAACTTGTCCGGCTTGGTCGGCACCGGCCTGGTTCCTCGCCTCGCAACCGCCCGGCGAGAAGAGCCAAATTATGCGCCACCAGGCCTTTCCGGGCGGTTAAAGCGGTGAAGCGTCAATCTCTGCTCCGCTCTGACCCGGCGACGTCCGACCTCGACTTATACCAAGGAGCGCGCGACGCTGTCCGAAAGCCTTGGAAAGCCGCCGCACGACTGACCTCCCTGGCCGCGATATTCGCGCGCGTCTCCGCCGACGATCGCTGGATGCCCCAGGGATTCGACGAGCCCGAGGAGGCGCAGCTGCACCGGGCGCCGCGTCTGGTCGAACCCAGTATCGGAGCGCAACTCGGCGCCCGGTGGCTGGCTCCGGCGAGCCAGGGCGCGCGGACGCCGAACTTCGATATCGCCAGCACCTGCACGATCAACGACCGGCCCGGCCTGCTCCTCGTCGAGGCCAAGGCCCATGACGAGGAACTGAAGAAGGAAGAGGCGGGCAGGCCGTTGCGGGTGGCTGCGTCCGACGACCGCAGGGCGAGCCACGAAACCATTGCCGCGGCCATTCGCTCGGCCTGTTCCGGCTTGAGCGAGGCAACGTCGCTGCCCTGGCGGATTGCCCGCGACACCCACTACCAGATGTCGAGCCGGTTTGCCTGGTCCTGGAAACTGGCCGCACTCGGCATCCCCGTGGTGCTGGTCTAACTCGGGTTTTTGAAGGCGGGCGAAATGATCGACCGGGGGCAGCCGTTTGCCAGTCACGAGGATTGGGAGCGGCTGGTGAAGGCCCACAGCCAACCGCTGTTCCCTCCTGAGGTTTGGGGGCGCAATTGGGTCGTGAACAGGCAGCCCTTCATACCGCTGATCGGGTTGATCGAACAGCTACTAGGCCTTGAGGTTCCGGCATGACGAGCGATACCAGCGAGTGGGGCCTCGAGAGTCTGATCGTCGCGCACATGACCGGCCTGCAGATCGCCAAGCCCCTGGTGGGTGGCATGGCCGAGGACCCGGAGCCCTTCACAGGCCTGCACAACTGGCTGCTCGGCGAGCAGAAGCACTGCCTGCGGGACATCGAGCGGCATCAGAGCGCCGACCAATCATACCGCGACGACGGCATGCGCCTTATCGAACTAGCGCAGAATGCCCAACGGCTTTTCGCGAATCAGAATGCGCGCGAAAAACGGCGGCTTCTCAATTTCTTGGTTTCGAACTGCTCTTGGCGGGACGGTGAATTGACCGCGAATTTATGACACCATTTTATATCATTGCGAAAACCACGTCGATCGACGCAAGGCGAAAGACCGCCGGAGATGTCTCCAACGGCCTTTCTGAGATTTGGCTCCCCTTCGTGAAGCGATATCGAACACTATGCCGGTCGCCAGATAGCGCATTCAGGCTTATCTTGGAGGAAATTGGAAAGATGACTTTATTTATATAAAAATGTTCGAACGAGAAGCTGATCTGAGCTCTTTGGTTCCTTCACACAAAACGCGAGCTGCTGACGATGAAGCGCCTCATTGGATTTATTCAACGATGCAACAAATCCTTATTCATGGCATTTTAGAACTTGCCTCAAGCCCTTGCCGTTCCCAGGAGAAAAGAGTAGATTCCGACCATAAGGGTACCAAACTCCCTTTGTCACAACGGCTTTCAAAAACAGCAATTGAACCATTGGGCTGCATGGTTAAGCGCGCAGTGGTCAAGTTGAACTCCTCTGTGGATTTCGATCGCGGAGCGAAACGTCGGCAACGCAATCTCTCGATTGGCTGCCCGGGCGTTTGAACGATTGCAGTTGTGTCTTCGAACAAAACGCCGTCACGCGTTTGCGCCGGTTTTGGTGTTGCGCTGTCTTGTGCCCGTATTGACGCCTCGATGTGAGGCGCTGGTTAGTGGGCAACATTATGAGGAGAGTTTTTGCATGAGAAAAATCAGGGTTGCCATCGCCGGGGTCGGCAATTGCGCGAGTTCACTTATCCAGGGTCTGGAATATTACAGGGGCCAGAATGAGGGCGCGTTTGCCGGCCTCATGCATGCCCGGCTCGGTGATTGGGGGCCAAGCGACATCGAAATCGTGGCCGCCTTTGATATTGATCGGCGCAAGGTCGGCAAGCGGGTGGAAGAAGCGATTTTCTGCAAACCCAACTGCACTACAATTTTCCAGGCTGCTCTGCCAGTATCCGATGTCGTCGTGCAGATGGGACCGGTTCTCGACGGTGTGGCGCCGCACATGGCCGACTATCCCGATGACGAGGCTTTCCGCCCCTCTGATGAGGAGCCAGTCGATGTCGTCCAAACCCTTAAGGACGCCGAGGCTGAGATTCTCGTCTGCTATATGCCGGTTGGTTCGGAAGCGGCGGTTCGCCACTATGCCCGCGCTTGCCTGGAGGCTGGCGTAGGGATGGTCAATTGCGTTCCGGTGTTTATCGCATCCGACGCCAGCTGGGCTGGGAAATTCCGTGACGCCGGCCTTCCCATTGTCGGCGACGATATTAAAAGCCAGGTTGGCGCCACTATTGTGCATCGAACCCTGACGCGCCTGTTTGGAGACAGGGGTGTAGAGCTTGACCGAACCTACCAACTAAACACCGGCGGCAACACCGACTTTCTCAACATGAAGGCCCTCGACCGTCTGAAGTCCAAGAAGATTTCCAAGACGGAATCCGTGCAGTCGCAATTAGACGAACGGCTGGAGTCAAAAAACATCCATATCGGACCATCCGATTACGTGCCGTGGCAGGATGATAACAAGATCGCCTTCATCCGGATGGAAGGCCGCGGATTTGGCGGCGTACCGCTGGAACTCGAACTCAGGATGTCGGTCCAGGATTCCCCCAACAGCGCCGGCGTGGTCATTGATGCGATTCGCTGCGCCAAGCTGGGGTTGGAGCGCGGTATCGGCGGTCCGTTGGAGGCCCCCTCCGCCTACTACATGAAGAGCCCGCCCAAGCAGATGCGCGATTCAACGGCCTGTGATTTGACCGATGCATTCATCCAAGTGATTCATGCCGAGGGAGAGGGCACTGAGGGAAGCCCTCAAATCGCCGCTGGTGAATAGCGCCGATGATCAGGCTGTAAATATTGGTCCGAGCGGTGGAAACGCTGTTCGGACCGGGGGTTCACGCTGGGCGGAGCAGTTGCTTATGCTCCATCGTCAGGTTCGGATCGCGGTCGCGAAAGCCGAACGTGCGTCAACCGGGTCAAAGAACGCAAAGGGCGACACGGTTAAACGCTTCGATCTGGCCGCTAACGAAGCGGCTTTGGCCGTTTTCAGGAAACTCAATCTATCGGTCATTGTCGATTCCGAAGAGAGTGGGCGCTTGGAAATCGGTTCCGGCGCACCGCGCTGCCGTGTCGTCCTCGATCCGGTGGACGGGTCCGACAACTGGGCGCGGGGTTTGCCGTTATCATCCGTGTCCTGCGCAGTGTTGGCGAGCGACTCACCCCTCCATCCCGATGAGGTCGAAGCGGCGCTGGTCGGGTCGCTTGAGCAGGACACGCCGCTGATCGCGTTAAAGGGCGCCGGCGCTTGGCGTGGAAAGGAACGCCTCCGAACTTCCGGGGTCCGTAACGTCGCCGGGGCCATGATCTCGATCGAACTCAACCATCATTCTCCGTCGACGAATCTTGGCCGCCTGATGTCCGCCGCCAGAGGCGTGCGCTGCTACGGCTGCGCATCGCGCGCCATCTCCCTGGTCGCCGCCGGCGCGACCGACGCACATGTGGACGTACGCGGCCGTCTGACGGCGGAAAGCTACCTTGCCGCCGCACATTTAGTGATCGAAGCGGGAGGTTCGGTTGTCGGCCTTGACGGTGCAACTTTAACGGCTTTGGACAACTTGACCGGCCGTGTCAGTCTGGTCGCAGCGGCGAGCTGGGAACTGTGCGAGGAAATAGTGGAAGTTTTGAACGTTGAAAAATACTGATTTGACCAACGCACTACCGGAGATGGCATTGATCTTGGCCGCCGGATTAGGGTCGCGGCTTCGTCCGCACACCAAGCAACCAAAACCCTTGACCAG
>PVMK01189268.1_pt2 | contig 17189 bp, 16 predicted proteins | sample 1853481 | NCBI WGS metagenome assembly PVMK01 (sample SAMN08533507, study PRJNA380276) | Marine sediment metagenome, whole genome shotgun sequencing project.
ATCCCGGAAAAGCCTCCTGTGGTCACCGCCTCGGGCATCCAGTCGACGTTCACCTCCGGGTACCATCTCACCTTGTCGGCTCCACCGTTGGCGTCGCCAACGATCAGCTCCCCGTCCTTGATGAAGACGGGCATCTCCTCGCACAGCTTCTCCACCATGCGGGCATACTGCAGTGGTACCGGCTGCCCATCGGTTTCCCGAAAGGCCGCGGTGACGATCCGCGCTCTGTCCATATCGATCTTGACACCCTCGCGGAACCGGACCCTCCCCAGTCCCTCCTCCGCTTTATCCATTGTGCTCTCGGTAACCGCCCCCTTCCAGTACAGCGCGCTCCTCAACATGCTGGTGCGGAGTGTGGAGCCATAACCCCACTCAAAAGGTACGGCCTTCTTGAATCTCTCCTCCGTGGAAACTCTTTTTGTTTTCGACGTTGTTGACATTGACTTCTACCTCCTTGGTTGATTGAAAGGATATCGATTATTTATATCATCTGTTATTGCCATCACACCTCCCTCTCAACCCGCCCTAGGCCAATCCCATGGAATCGAAGAACCTGGAGAACATCTCCTTTATCTCGGCTGTCGTTGTGTACCTCTCGTCAAAGTTGTCCATCCCGACATGCATAAACGGGACCCCGAGCTCGCGGCACGTCTCCCTCATCATGCCAACGTTTGCAGAGCCATCCTTGTGGCCCATGTGGCCAGGCCAGACGACACAATCTATTTTGTAGTCTCTGACTACCTGCCTGATGTCACCGATCCAGTTATCTGACACACCCCGCGCCTGCCTCATCATCGGGGCGTCACACAAAGCCCTCTTAGCCAGTCCCTGGAGCATGGTTTCCTCACTTGTGGTGTCAATCAGCGTGTAGGGGCAATAGCCGAACATGTCCATAACGACGACCGCCCCATACTCCTGCTCCAACCAGGGAAAGAGGTCAAGGCTCAAGCCCAAAGACACAACGTCAAACCAGAAAATCCTTATCCTCTCATTCCCCACCTTGCCCGTTCCCTCTCGCACCAGCATCTCGGCGTCCTCAACGAGGTCCGTGAACCACTGGGTGCCTTTGGGGTCACCGACCAGGATGTTCATAGCTACACCGAAGGCTTGCAGTCCTACGCCATAGCCGTGGGGACAGGGCACCGCTCGCCTCAGCTCGTTGTACTCCATCCACAGCCCGAACATATTGTTTGACTCCTTGCATACCTCCCGAAGTCTGTCCATATCCAGCTTGCGCCCGGTGTGCTCCTCGAGGAAGGAAATCATCAGCTTGGTTTCGTTAGCATAGTAATCTAGACTTCGCTTATCATTCCAGTAGGGCGGGTCACAGCCGAACATCGGAACTTTGCCCCAGACTTCGTTTGTCTGCATTAGTTGATGCGCCATTAGGGAAGCATCGCACGGGTGAAGCATGGCTATAATCACAGTCGGCAGCGGAGCAAGATCTTTCTCTACCCAGTATCCCGCTACCCTGAAGGCGGTGCATAAGTCCTTTCCGAACAGGCTCTCGGTTGCATCGATCTCGTCTCCCAGGTTGGGGTTCATAGCGTTCGTGAACACGGGCGTTAAAAATGTGTACCATGGGAGATCCATGGCAACATATATCTCCGGTTGACAGCCGTAGTAGCTGGCGACGAATGGCTCGCCATTCTCAACAGCATTTATTACATCGTTGTGTTGCTTAACATACGCCTCAGTGAGGGGAGCATAAAGCTTATCAGTCCCCGATGGACTTTGCCCGAACGCCTCTGCCATCGCCTCGTACGAATCGCGTTCCTCTATAAACTTTGCCAATCTCCTTTTTTGTTTATCTTTCTCTGTAGCCATCGTCTACCTCCCTATTGTTTCCAGGAATGCCTGGACCCTTGTTCTCAGTTGGCCGATACCGCCCAAGACGTATTCCCTATCCAACTGCATATAGGGAGTACCTTCAGGCTTGAACTCCTTAGACAGCTGATAATGCTCAACTGTCCATAAATCACAAAAGAGTAGCCTCTCGCCAATAATCGCGTCCACCTTGAAATCCCGGATCATGTCCTTGATGAAACTAAGCCTTCGTGGGTAATCCTGGAACATTCGCGGACAGGAATAACGGTCTGCGATGTAGTATTGAGCAAGAGCCTGTAAGGGGTCGCCGGCCTTCTCATCCACGTCGGTCGAGAAAATCCTGGTGCCAAAGCATAGCGAGTCGGTGACCACCAGGCCGCCTTGCTCCTCAATGACTTTTATGTAGCCGGGGTCATCAAGTATGCCGCCTACTATCATCAATCTCGCCCGGTAATCCTTAATGCCCTCCGCCCCCTTCAAGTCCTGCAGAAGCTCCTTCAGCATCTGATTGAACCGCTCCCGGGGCATGGCTGTGCTGGCGACGACGACGGCCAGTGCCTCGGCCCCGGTGATCGGCGGGTTATCCTGCTTCCTGAGCTCGTAAAGCTGCCTCAGCAGGCGCCGCGTCTCGTTATGGGTCTTTATCGCCTCCCGCAGCTTATCATCGGTGATGGTTATGCCCAGGTGCTTCTCCAGCGCCTCCTTGAGAATTGCCATTTCGTCCCGGTACCATTCCACCTGCAGCTCACCGGTCTTCTTGGGAAGGCTCATAATTTGCACGAAGGGGGTGTTCACCTTGCGCTTCCAGTTATCGTAGATGCGGCGGCAGTGGTCGCAAGTGTTGAGCCATATAGCACCTTCAATAAAGTCATAGTCGCCCCGCAGTCCCATGTTGAAGCAGTGCCGCGTGAAACTGCAAATGATACTGGCAAAATAAGCATCTGCCAGCTCCGTCCCGGTGCTGCCTGTCCCTCTAGCCCGGAAGGGCACCATGCCGGCAGCGGTGATGATCTCCTCCGGTCCCACAGGAACAGAAGAGCGCCATCACCTTGCCCCCCTGCTCTATCCACTTCTTCAGTTCAGGGTTAACAAGGGTCTCGGTTGCTTCCTGGAATTGCTGTAATGCCTTCGACTTCACCTTTGTCTCCAATTCATTTTCCTCCTTTCGAGGCGATCCTTTTCATGGTCGCCCCTCCGAATTGCTGCCGTTGAACGCTGCTTACTATTATTCAAGGAGATATTCCCGTAGTAAACTGCACGTAATTGTTACCACATCATACGTTGCATGGGGCATCAATACCTCCTTATAAGAATCGGTGATGGAAGTCTACATCATGATTCTACAATTGTCAATGCAAGTTGACAATAGGGCAATCCTGTGTTATAGATAGCTACACGATTTCATAATACTGGATAAGGTAGGTGATAGACCTCCCTTCGCAAGAGATTCGTCAAAGGGGGATACTACTGTAAAGGAGGAGTGAATGTCGCTTGGAAGACCAGTAAAAGTAGAACCTGGTGAAAAGGTAGTGCGGACAGTTAGTCCCTTTGCCTGCGGACCTGGCTGTGGAATGCTGGCTCATGTCAAGGATGGCGTCCTGGTCAAGCTTGAGCCTGGCGATTTTCCGGAAACCGGCCACATCTGCGCGCGGTGCTTGTCTGCCGTCAAGATGGTATATCACCCAGACAGACTGAAATACCCCATGAAACGAGTGGGAGAACGAGGGGAAGGTAAGTGGGAACGCATATCATGGGATGAAGCCCTGGATACGATAGTGCAAAGGTTCAGGGAGATCAGTGACAGGCACGGTTCCGGTTCCATTGCCTGGACGATGGACTTCATGGCGCTCATGACCACGGATTCCTTTATGGGATTTATAGGTGCCTGTCAGGGGACCTTTCTCTTGCCGTGGGGCTACGGGGATTCAGGCGGTGTCTGTAATGACACGGTCTGCTTTGGATCCCCCTGGTGCTACGGGGAGGACTATACCACAAGGTTTGATAACATCGCCTTTTGTCTAAACTGGGGAGGCAATGCCGCCGAAACCGACTCTTTCAAATGGCGCAGGATCAGGGATGCCAAGGAGAGTGGGGCTAGACTAGTCGTTATTGACCCCCTATTTAGTACCACGGCATCCAAGGCGGACGAGTGGGTACAGATCAGGCCAGGAACCGATGCCGCTCTGGCCTTGGGAATGATGAACGTCATACTCGATCGTAAGCTGGAGGATATCCCTTTCATCACGGAATCCACCGTAGGACCTTTCCTGGTGCGTAGTGACAACGGTATGTTCCTGCGAGAGGGGGACATTGGCTCGCATGAATCGGAGAAGTACGTCGTCTGGAACACCCAGAAAAATTCACCCCAAGCCTATGATATACCCGGGGTATCACCTGCCTTGACCGGCGTCTACCAGGTAAAGGGAGTGGAATGTAAGCCAGCCTTTCAGCTCCTAGTGGAGCTGGTACAACAGTACCCGCCACAGCGGGCCTCTGAGATAACCGAGATCCCGACCGACACTATCATCAGTCTGGCTATTGAATATGCAACCACAAAGCCAGCTGCCTCCTTTAGAGGTATGGGTTGCCAGAGAACCTTCCATGGTGATCTTACCTATCACGCAATAAATACATTGGGAGCCATTACCGGCAACATTAGCGTTGAAGGTCACACCCCCTTTGAAATGAACCACCTCGCATTCATGAGCCGTGGCATTGGAAACCTTCTGCCGATTATGCAAATGTATGATGCTATCGCTAATGGGAAGCCGTTCCCCATCAGGGCGCTTTGGCTAACCAGACTAAACATGATGAATTCGCTTGCTAACTTTAACAAGATCATCAACGAGCTTATCCCCCTCCTGGAATTCATAGTTGTCACTGACCTATTCATGACTACCAGCGCCCAATACGCCGATATCGTTCTTCCAGCCTGCAGCATCTACGAATGCAGCGATATCTATTGGCCCATCGGCAACGGATCTCACAATTATCTCCAGTTGCAGCAAAAGGTAATAGAGCCCCTGTATGAATCCAAGTCGGACTTAGAAATCGTCGCCGCCCTGGCGAAGAGAATGGGTATGGACGATTTCCTTACCGAGAGTGCGGAAGAGCTTATCGCACAGTTACTCGACTCGGGTCACCCTTCCATGGAAGGTATAACCTTGGAGAAGCTGAAAGAGAGCCCGATGCCACCGGCAATATCCAGTATGCCTGCCTTCGGCACCCCCTCGGGGAGGCTCGAATTCTACGTAGAGAGGCTCAGGGATTTCGGGCAGGAATTACCTTTCTACATGGAACCCCTAGAGAGTCAGCGTACACCGCTGGCCCAGAAGTACCCGCTATCTCTTATCACCCCTCATCCAAAGTACCGATCTCACTCTATGTTTGCCAATATCCCCTGGATCCGAGAGCTGGATCCGGAGCCGACGCTGGAGATGAACTCGGCTGATGCCCAGACGAGAGGTATTCAGGATAGAGACCTTGTTCGTGTCTTCAACGATAGGGGTAATGTTAAAGTGAAAGTCAAACTGAACCAGGGAGTTAAGGCAGGTCTGGTCAAGCTGGAGGAGGGGTGGTGGCCCAGTGACTATGTAGAGGGTACCCACCAGGCATTGACCCATGAGACTATTAACCCGGCTCAACAGGCCGTCTTTGAGCCGAATTTTGCCTGTTACGATGTTCTGGTGGAGGTCGAACCGGCTGGGGAGGTGAAAGTAAGTGGCTAAGAGATACGGGCTAGTTATTGATCTTGAAAGATGCACTGGCTGCGACACCTGTACTATTGCCTGCAAGGTGGAGAATAAAATGGAGGTAGGTTCCGGGATGAGAGTGGAGACAGTTGGGGATACCAATCGGGATAACCCAGTAGGTAAACACCCTGACCTTAACATTTATTATCTGCCCATAACCTGCATGCACTGCGACCAACCGCCATGCCACGATGCCTGCCATGCCGAAGCCATATACCAGCGCCCTGATGGCATAGTGCTGATAAACGAGGAAAAGTGCGATGGCTGTCAGGAGTGCTTGTCGGCCTGTCCGTACCAGGCTCTGGTCTATGATCCGGACATGAAGGTGGTACGCAAGTGTAACCTTTGCTTTGAGCGATTAGATCACGGCTTTGAGCCCTTCTGCGCTTTATGCTGTGGAAACCAGGCCATATTCTGGGGAGACCTGGCAGATACGGAGAGCGGGGTTTCACAGCTGATAGCCCAGAGGAGCGCATACACCCTCAAACCGGAGGAAGAAACAGGGCCTGCCATTTACTACTGCCCTCCAAAGGAGCGAAGGCAGGCTAAGGCCACCCCGGAGCCCGGATAGTCAGGAATGTATCAAATTCCCCAAATCGACTTGAATTCTGCGGCTTAATGTCTCAGAGGATCTTTACCCTCCCCTTACCTAAAGGTCTAAACGAGGTTATGCAATTCTGTCTTAACAGCTATCATGGAACAATTGTCCAATCCATTCAATTAATGCCGTTTTTCTACCTCCTACTATGCCAACAGCATTTCCTATCAGCTTATCAAGGCCTGCCGTTAGGCAGGGGATGTTTGCCGAAGGCAAGTTACTGGATTTGTTGCCGACGCATCGATTTCCTCAGTGGCGAGGCAGCTGCCGATCTCATGCCGCCTTAGAAAGTTACTACTAGAATTTAACTACGCTGCGGATTACTTCCCCCTTCTTCATTGCCTCAAACGCTTCGTTAATCTGGTCTAATTTGTAGTTTCGAGTGATGAGCTTATCGATAGGAAGCTTGCCCTCCATGAACAGATCGACATACCTTGGTATGTCCACGGGTGCTACTACGTCACCCTGGATGGTTCCGGTAATTGTCTTGCCAAGAAGGAACTGGAAGGGGGGGATAGTGAGCATGTCGACGAGGGGTGGCATTCCGGCTATGACGAGAAGTCCCCCGCTGCGAATACAGTTTAAGGCTTGAGCTATAACGTCCACGTTCCCGATGCACTCGATGGCGTAGTCCGCTCCCTGACCGAGTATCTCGGGAATCTTCATCTGGGGATCGTCCTTGGAGGCATTGATTACATAGTCAGCCCCCAGCTCCTTGGCCTTTTCCAGCTTGCTGTCTAGCGTATCGATGGCTATGACCTTTGCGCCCAGCAGCTTTGCTCCCATAATGGCGCTCATCCCCACGCCGCCGCAGCCGAATATGGCGATGCTCTCGCCGGGCTTTGCCCTGGTTGCATTGATCGCGGCGCCGATGCCTGTACTGGTGCCGCAGCCAAGGAGACACACCACGTCCAATGGGGCATCCTCGCGGATCTTCACCGCGGAGCGTTCGTGAACCACAACCTTCTCGGCGAAGCAGGCGAGGCCGAAGAGGTGATTTATTGCCTGTTCGCCTTTGTGCAGCCGTACCCCTCCCCCAGGCAGGGTGGCCATCATTTGAATCGGCAGGTTCTCCACGCATAGGGTTGGCCTACCTGAAAGGCAATAACTGCATTTCCCGCACGAGATCGTCACCATGAGTATCACGTGGTCGCCGGGCTGGACGGTGGTTACGCATGGCCCCACCTTCTCCACGACGCCTGCTCCCTCATGCCCCGGCACAACGGGTACGGGCATGGGCATGTCGCCCTGCATAAAGTGCAGGTCGCTATGACACACGCCGGTGGCCTCCAGCTTCACCAGTATCTCATTTTCCTGAGGGTCATCGAGCGTAACATCCTCTATCTTTAGCGGGGTGTTGATATCATACAGTACTGCTGCTTTCATTTCTTATATCCTCCTTTTTTTATTTACCTTTGCTACAGTTTCACACACAGTGCATTTAGTGCTCCGAGCCTGTTCTTTGTGATAACGCAGAATCACTCCTCCTTTCCGAATATAATGGTCTCATATTCCATTACCCATAAGCCTCCTTCCAGTCCGCTAATTACAGTGCAAGGTGGTGGTATTTTATACACTAGCGGCTAAAAAGGCAATCCCCGTGAGCGAAAGGCAAAGGGCGGACAGGAGCAGGACATTTTGCCTATTCATCTCCGCCGCAACGCTTTTCCAAATTGACATTCCCTCGGAGGCATGCTATATTTCCGTTATTGCCCAGCCAAGTTTCAAGATCTCAATATACCTGCTGCTGCTTGCGCATGGTTTTTAGACAGTTACCCGATGGACTTATAAACTTAAGGAGGAGATGGAAATGATAGGGATAACATCGTATGGTGCCTATATACCCTGGCACCGGATAGACCGGCAGAATTTCCTTAAGGCCTGGGGAGGCTTTGCTATGCCCGGGGAAAAGGCAATTGCCAGCTATGATGAAGATAGCGTGACAATGGCCGTTGAAGCATCTATAGACTGCCTGAGGGGCATAGACTCACATACGGTTGATGGGCTCTATTTTGCTACCACTACCTCTCCCTATAAGGAGAAGCAGTGCTCCGCCTTGATGGCATTGCCCCTCGATTTACGTCGTGACATCCGCACGGCTGATATAACCACTTCGTTGCGGTCGGGGACAACCGCGTTATCTCTGGCTCTGGACACTATTAGAGCTGGCACAGCAAATAGCATCCTGGTAGCTGTTTCTGACAGGCGCATGGCCGCCCCGGGCGGTATGATGGAGCAGGGCCTGGGCGACGGCGCTGCTGCCCTTCTCTTAGGCACGGATAATGTCATAGCCGAGATTCAGGAGAGCTACTCGATCTCTGATGAACTGGCGGGCACATGGCGGTCTGAGAGCGACACCTTTGTACGCTCGTGGGAAGACCGCATGATACTGGACGAGGGCTATTCCAAGCTTCTCCCCGAGGCCATATCCGGATTGATGAAGAAGTGTGGCCTCTCGCCAAAAGACCTAACCAAAGTGGTTTTCGATCCGTCCGGCGATGTGCGGAGGCACGGGAAAGCAGCGGCAGCGCTGGGGTTCGACCCCTCTCAGCTCCAGGACCCGCTTAGCGTCTTCATGAATGTGGGCATCACCGGCTGTGCCATGGCCCCGATGATGCTGGTAAGCGCCCTTGAGGAAGCCAGGCCCGGGGACAAGATACTCTTTGCCGGCTATGGAAATGGTGCCGACGCATTTCTCCTGCAGGTAACCGATGCCATAGAGAAGCTGGGAGAGCGCCGCGGGATGAGAAAGCATTTGGAGTCCAAGCATATGCTGGAAAACTACAACGATTATCTTCGCTGGCGTGACCTGGTTACATTGGAAGCAGCGAGGAGGCCCGAGAAGCAGCATATCCGACTATCGGCTATCTGGCGGGAGAGGAGAGTCCTGCTGGGCCTGTGGGGAGTAAAGTGCAGGCGCTGCGGCACCCCGCAGTATGACAACGGTGCTATGGGGACCTCACCCATACGCGTGTGTGCCGAGTGCCAGGCGCAGGATGATTTTGAGGACTATAACTTCGCCGGAAGAAAGGCCAAGGTCTTCAGCTTCACTCACGACAGGCTGGCTCCGGTCATTGACCCCCCTGCTTCAGTAGTGCTGATAGAGTTTGAGGGCGGTGGCAGGGCTTTCTTCGATCTCACCGATCGCGATCCGGATAAGATAGATGTGGGCACTGACGTGGAGATGACTTTCAGAAAACTACAGTTTGATCGGGGCATCAGCAACTATTTCTGGAAGGCCCGGCCGATAAGGTGTTAAAGGAGATAAGAGATGACAGGTAGCATTAAAGATAGAGTTGCCATTGTAGGTATGGGCTGCACCAAGTTCGGTGAGCTGTGGGATAAAGGCCCCAGCGACCTCATAGTGGACGCAGTGAGCGAGGCTTGCACCGATGCCGGCATTGAGGTTAAAGATATCGAGGCTGCGTGGGTAGGCACCCTCTTCAGTGGAATGGGAGGTCGCTCACTCAGCGAGCCGTTGAAGCTGCAGTACATCCCGGTTACCCGGGTGGAGAACGCCTGCGGCTCCGGCCATGAAGCCATAAGGGGCGCCGCCTATGCTGTAGCCGCCGGTATTCACGATGTTTGCCTGGCTGTGGGCTTCGAGAAGCTGAAGGACGAGGGTATGAGCGGCCTGCCGGGTATGGAGAATCGCACCAATACGCACTATCAGTCGAGTATGCCGGGGGTCTTCGCTATCATAGCCACCAGGTACTTCAATCGCTACGGGTTGAGCCCCGAAGAGGGCAAGACCATGCTGGCCAAGATCTCGATCAAGAGCCATCATAACGGCTCGCTGAATCCCAAGGCCCACTTCAGACGGGAGCTGACCCATGGAGCAGGTGTAAACGCTCCCATTATCGCCTGGCCGCTGGGGCTGTTCGACTGCTGTGGCGTCTCCGACGGCGCTTCCGCTGCTATCCTCACCCGCGCCGATATAGCTAAGAAGTTCCGCCCCGACCCGGTGTATATAAAGGCCCATTCAGATAAGCGCCAGCCCCACATCGGGCCGAATGACTTCTGAGTACGACTACACTCACGTCGAGGAGGCCTATCGTGCCGGTATAGCTGCTTATAAGGAGGCGGGCATTAAGGATCCCCGCAAGGAAATTAGCATGGCCGAGGTCCACGACTGCTTCTCCATCACCGAGGCGGTTACAATGGAAGACCTCCAGTTCAGCCCCCGGGGGCGGGTGAAGGAGGACATTGAGGCAGGCACTTTCCAGCTCGACGGCGAGCTGCCGGTGCAACCCGATGGAGGGCTTAAGTGTTTTGGACACCCCATAGGCGCTACAGGTATTAGGATGCTTTATGAGCTTTACCTCCAGCTTCAGGGCAGGGCCGATAAACGCCAGATAAAGGACCCGAAGCTGGGCCTGGCTCATAACATGGGGCAACGAGCCCTACGCACCGGTAGTCAGCGTCTGCATTGCTGGGCTTTAGAGTCTCTATCCCTCCACGTAGAGACCCACACTGCATCGATGAAGGGCAAGGAACAGGGCCTGGATGGACTCCTGGCAGCATAAGAGCGACGTTTGCCAGCGCCACATTTAACCTGTTTATGTCAATTAAGTAAACGTCGATGTCGCCTAGAAGCTGCTTGAGTTGGGAAATGTACTATAATACCTTGATCAGAAGTTAATAGGTCGAAGTTTAGGATCTATAAAACTCGACAGACACTGCCCGACAGAGTAGACTTTCGCGATAACTCACTGTATATCAATGGGCTCTCAGAGGTTTTTCATTTCCACATCCTTCATTTCGTAAGGCTCGTCTTACTTCATCCCTTCTGGCAACTTAGGGATGAGCTGGACACAAGACGGGGCAAATAATCTTCCCATGATAAGGATTTTATAGTATAGTAACGGCTACGGGGAGGTGTAAACATGGGTAAACTGTTCTGGGAAATAGTCGATAGAACTATGACCGGGACCGATAATGAAGGAGGATGAGTTTGAGAACGAGTTCTTCCCCAACAAAAATAGCGGAAATTGTAGCAAATATAAAATCGAATACGATCCGGATGAACCTATTATGGCTGATCCGAGCATGGCGGATGCAATCTTTCAAGCAGGTTTGGAACTACTATTGGAAGTTGGATTATACTGCAAAGACACTAGACGATTAGTCAAGTTTACCGAAGAGGAAATTAAAGAGGTCATCGCGACCAGAAAAAGCGAAGTCACGTTTGGAAAAGATAGAGATGCAATCACGCTGAAGCCCAGAGCCCCAGAGATAAGCAACATCCGTACTCATTCTTCCCCGCCGGAATCCTGACCAGAGACGTTAACAAGTATAGACTACATGCTTTGACCTCTGCGCAAGAACCGACATGTGACGGATTAATCCCTGTGCCTCTAGCGGGAATAGGGGAAGTTAGGCCGGCATCCGGAACCCCAACTGAGACACTTCTGGCCCTGACTGAAGCCCAAGTGATGAATGAGGTTGCTACCTGGGTAGGCAGGCCCGGCCTGTTTCTTGGGATTCCCATGTGTGCCACAAGCCCAGGTGCATTGATGACTGTTTTCGCCTCCGGCCTCTACAACAAACACAATTGCTGCATGCCTGTACAGATACTGCAGGAGATGAGAATCAACTATGACAGGCTTAACCAGGCTTTCTTTGCCCAGCAGCATGGAATCGTGCCATGGATAAGCAGTTGTGCTGTACTGTATGCGTACATCACTGGGCCCGGCACAAGCGGCAGTTGAAATAATCGCGCATACATTGGGGATGATGGCGTTTTCAGACGGTTCTTTTGCACAGGCCATGTCCAACACGATTGATGGTATCTATACCGGCCCTGACATATGGTGGTGTAATTCCGCAGCCGCCCTCGCCGCTGAAAGAAACCTGAACGTACCCTGGATCAGCTTTGGCTGTATGGGTCATCAAGTAGGGCCCTTGACCGACGAATCCTGGTATGCGGTTGCAGCTGCGAGTATAACAGCCTGCATATCAGGTATGGAAGGGATGTGGCTGGTCGGTGGAACTACTGGATTGGAAGCCAGGTGGGGAGCAGAAATAGCAAGGGCAGCTGCAGGGATAAAGGTCAGCGATGGCATTGCTATGATTAAAGAGATCGCAAAAAAACTCACAGGGCCCAAGCACGAGCCCATACGCTTAAGTGAGCTCTATGACCTAAAGACTCTAAGACCTAATAAGGAATTCCTCGATCACTATAAAAAATTCACCAGAATATTCAGAGACATGGGTTTAGATTATCCATCTTGGGAGCAATAGAACACTGAGAAAAAAGGTTCGAGGAATTTCTAAGCAATCCTAACAAACTGAAAGGGGTGAGAAATGGCAGAGATATCTGACCTACGAAAAGTAGTAGGTGAGTTGAAGCAGAAAGAAGCCGAGGAAATTACCAAAGAATTATTAGCCCAGGGCCTTGATCCACTTATGGTCCTAGAGGACGGCATAGTACAAGGTCTAAACGATGTTGGGGAGCGATTTCAAGCGAGGAAAGCTATTATCCCGGACCTGGTTAAAGGGGGGTATCGTCGCCAGGACTTGTATACCCGTATGTAGAAGCTGCTTTATCGAAAGTAGAAGTGCAGGGAGCACCGAAAGGAAAGAAGATACTGATTGGGACAATGTTAAGCCAGCATAACATCGGTAAGAATCTTGTCAGCACTTTCCTTTCCATTAACGGCTTTGACGTCATCGATATGGGTTCAGAGAACCAGCCGTGGGATTTCTATGAAAAGGCCGAAGAGGTGGGAGTGGATATGATTGCGGTCTCGGTGATGTTTATTCCCGCCCGGGAGAAAGTCGCTGAGCTCACGGATTTATTAACCCAACTGGGAGTGCGTGAAAAGTATAAAGTTATAGTCGGCGGGGCTATAACCACAGAAAATTGGGCGGAGAGCATAGGCGCTGATGGTTGGGGAGCACAGGCAAAAGATGGAGTGGAACTGGCTAAGAAGCTACTGGGAGTAGCCTAGATCCGCAATCCTACCCCTGCTCGTATGGCACATTCTCTCTTAAGGCTAGGGTTAGTCTGACGGCTTCCTCTCCCAGGTATCTCATATGTTGGGCTGTTAGCCACGGCATAGTATCCACAATATTACGTATAAGCTCCTCTGGATCACTGGATTCTCCTTCCCATAACACCTTGTCCGCTTCATGATTGACAAATAGAGCTCTGGCTCGACCGTTTTCCACACCAAAGAAGAAGAGGCCTGAAGGGGTCGGATTGGAGGGGCAAAGGTCGTTTGAACCATTCATCCAATTTGGCCAGGGCTCTATCCCAATCCCTTTCATAGAGATGGGCTGAGTGGGAAATGAAGGTAGCTGAATCAACAGGTATGCCTATTCGTTTTGCTACCTCCCTCTGTAATCGGATTAGGGATAAGGCATTAAACGGCCAGGCATTATAAATGTCGTCACTCCGAATAACGTAGGTCCCATAAAGTCGCTCATCCACGATGTTGAATGTAACTAAAACGACACAAGGTGCGTCGTCGAGCATGTCGAGGTCGTTGGGTCCAAGGAGAACCATAGTGCCGCTTTTGGTGTCATGAGACCTTTGTAGTCTATCGATGGTTCTCTCCATCTGGTTTACCTGTTCCATCCCGTTGGTTTCCTGGTTAAACCACGACCAGTTTTGCAGCCGCTCACCATAGGTATAGTCTGCATCTTCAGGACGGGAAAGTGAGTAAAAATGCCTATAATACACCCTCAAATTCATCAGTGCCGAAGTCGAAGTAGATAGGGAACTCCTCCTCACCGGTTAACTTGATAGTGACAATAGCGTTGAGGACCTCGGTGAGCCGATCGCCATTCCTCGTGCCCTTTGCTGTGCCGCAATGCATAATCAGGTTCAGTAGCTGTAGCCAGCCATCCCCCACCTCCCTCAGCTAATATAGGGAAAGAGGTCTTCCTGGAAGGGAAAGTGGTTTGTTGTGGGTATATCTATTGGGGGAAAAGACCGGGCTTCCATCTCCTGGGCTAGATAAGGTATATCGCCTATATCCCTTCCCACCTCCTCCAAGCTCTTAGTGCGCCAATCCCACACCTTCACGTATTGTCTAAGCAAATCCACCGCTTCCCGATCCATTTCGGGGTAAAGTTTCCATCCTGACCCTGGCAGTGTATTGTCCTCCGCAAGACCTTCTTCCCAGAGGGCAAGCAAAGCATCACCGGTCATCGATAAGTCATTGCCACAGATTACAAGGTTACGGATAGCCGGATAGAAGTATAAGCCCCTCAATAGCCACCCCAAGCCCATTTTTGTCCTTAGTGGCCCGATGGTGTTTACCCTCGGCAGATTTAGATAGGGGCTAATTCGATTTAAGAGCGTCCACAGTGTGCAAACCCCGATATCGCCGGTAGCTGAATTCCGCACCTCCAGCTTCGGGAGATACTCTGATTCCCAAGTATGGATCGTCCCCATTCTCCTGTCCTACTCGTTGTCCCCTTTGAAATTGGTATCTCGAGATGTAATGCTTCAGTCGTTTTTGAACAAACCAACTTCGCCAATATGATACACCTCACTATCATAATTTATCAACTCAATTAGCTTGTTCACCTCCTCCCATGAAAGCATAGTGCAAGTTTTGAATCGACTTTTCTCCTTTCTGATTCTAATTCTCCTTCCAATATTATTTTTATTTTTGATCATCCTCCTATCCGTAGAGGCAAAGCAATTAACTCAGAATAAGCACCATACTAATTTGCCTCCATTTTTTCCATTTAAAGGCATTGACAAAAAGCAGCTTAGTTGTTACAGTGATAATAGTTAGTGTAATGCTAATATTTATTAATACACATATAGTAGCTTTTAGCCGAATCATGTAATCCAGAGTTAGTACAGGGAGGTTTACATCATGGGTACTGATCCTAAATGGGACAATGAAGTGGATGTGGTTGTGGTGGGATTTGGTGGTGCCGGTGCTTGTGCTGCTATCGAGGCAGCAGATAATGGATCAAGTGTACTGGTGATTGAACGCTTTAGCGGTGGTGGTGCAAGCAAGGCCAGTGGCGGAATTGTATATGCTGGGGGTACCACCCATCAGAAGGAGGCAGGATTTGATGATACACCCGAAAACATGTTCAATTACCTTAAAATGGAAGTGCAAGATGCCGTAAAAGATGAAACACTCAGAACTTTCTGTGAACAAAGTCCGGAAAGCATTAACTGGTTGGAATCGCAGGGTGTTCGCTTCAACTCAGCAATGTGCCCCTATAAGACATGTTATCCACCTGAGGAATACTATCTCTATTATTCTGGCAACGAACCGTTCCCTCCATACAACACCAAAGCCACCCCTGCACCCAGAGGACATCGTCCCGTGGGAAAGGGAATGCCGGGCACTGTCCTCTTTGGCTGTCTCAAGAAATCGGCCCTTAAAAGGGGAGTTGAAGTGCAATACCGCAGCAAAGCTAAGCGACTCCTCACTGATGAAGGGGGTAATGTCATTGGGCTGGAGTTCTCTGCTATTCCCAAATACAGTGTTTTCTATTCGCTACATAGATGCCTAAGCTACGTCAATTACAAAATGCGATATATTTCCATTAGTATCCCCTCACTCAACAACGTCTTCGGTTCACTCTTCGGTTTACTGGAATTAAGGGGCCGAACCAAAAGGGTTCGAGCCCGAAAAGGAGTTATCCTGGCGGCGGGAGGTTTTATTTTCAATAGGAAGATGGTGAAAGAGATCGCCCCGACATATATTCCCGGTCCACCTCTCGGCACACTGGGGGATGATGGCAGTGGTATTGGAATCGGTGAAATGGTGGGAGGAGCTACGGCTCACATGAGCCGAGTTTCAGCCTGGCGTTTCATCACCCCACCGGAGGCCATTGTAAAAGGGATTCTGGTGGATCAACATGGTGCGCGAATCTGTAATGAGCAATTATACGGGGCTCAAATGGGCGAGGCCATAGTGGAAAAACATGACGGAAAAGCATGGCTGGTAATCGATTCCGAGATCTGGAATCTGGTACGCCGAGATACGGGATGGGGAAAAGCCACATGGTTCCAAACAATGATCGCTATTAACAACCTTTATTTCAACAGAAAGAAAGCCAATTCTATCGAAATGCTTGAAAAGAAGTGCCGAATCAATGGGGGCAAGTTGCAGTCAACAATCGACTCATACAATGAAGCAGCACATAAGGGTAGTGAGGATTCCATGGGTAAAGTGGCTGGACATGTTCAGCCACTCGTCACTCCGCCCTATTATGCTATTGACTGCGCCTTAGTCAACAAAGCTTTGCCCTGTGCCACAATTACACTTGGCGGACTGATCGTGGATGAGGAATCATCAGAGGTGAAACGCAAAGATGGCACCATCATTAACGGACTCTATGCGATTGGGAGAACTGCTGCTGGGATACCATCCAGAGGATATGTGAGTGGTCTGGCGATAGCTCACTGTGTGTTTTCTGGCAGGCAAGCGGGGAAGCATGCGGCAGCAAAGGTGAATTGAACATACAATAGGCAACCGGGGAATGAAGTAACTAAGGAACGATTTTAATCTTGGAGGGCTGGAAGCTTATAGTAAAGCAATTCCGGCAGAGAATCTGGCAATCTGAGACAGAATCCTCGTACAAACCACTTTTACTGTGTTCTACCCACTTGCCGTGACCTTCTCTACCTCTGCTTTCCCACACCAGCGGCTCATTACATCTACCATAGTGATCATGTGCGGTTCTTTTACACTCACACCTTCCGCCTGCCCTGCGCCAGGCCTCCCTTAGTACGCTGTCGGTAAACACCATGGCACACCTCCTACTGGAGAGTATGCATCATAAGTTAATTAATTAGAAATGTCAATAGAGTCTGGACAAGGGCTAGGCAACACAGCTAAGGCTACGCTACTTGACAGAATTACCAAGTTATGTTAATCTCCCATAATTTCCTTATAGAGAGGAGGTGCAGAGTGAAAAGACATAATTTGCTTATATCGATAGCTATGTGGAATATCATAACGCCAATTATCTTAGCTATCAGTATCATGACCATACCTGTGTTTGCTTTCCCAAGGCTGTTAAAAAAG
>PVMK01141397.1_pt1 | contig 17184 bp, 17 predicted proteins | sample 1853481 | NCBI WGS metagenome assembly PVMK01 (sample SAMN08533507, study PRJNA380276) | Marine sediment metagenome, whole genome shotgun sequencing project.
GATGCGCATACAGGCAAGCATTGCTATCACAGCTTCCGGAACCATTCCCATATAGATTACAACGTCATCTCCCTTTTTTACATCGAGCTTTTTTAAAGCATTTGCAAAGTTGCACACATACGTAAAAAGAAGCTGGTAAGTATATATTTTTGTCTCGCCGTCTTCACCTTCCCATATAAGAGCGGCTTTGTTTCTTCTTTTTGCATGAAGATGAACATCGAGACAATTGTATGCAATGTTTGTCTTCGCACCTACAAACCATTTTGAGTTAAAGCCCTTACCCTGCTTAATTTTATTCCACGGTTTGAACCAATGAAGTTCTTTTGCAGTGTTGCTCCAAAACTTTTCGAGGTCTTCAACAGAGAATCTGTAAATTTTTTTATATTGATGATAAGATGTAAAGTATGCCTGCTTTCTGAATTCTTCGGGGGGTGCGAATTTTATTTCTTCATCTTCTGAAGACTGGAAAATAATTTTTTTTTCTATACGATGCTGCTTAGGGCATTCTGTATTTGTCCGCTTCTGATTGGAATGTAGAATGAATGTTTCTAAATTAGATAATGCAATTTCTAAATGCAATCAACAAATAATTTTTAATAACCACTTATATCCGGTAAAAGTATGAATACTATTTTTTCATCCGAAATTAAAGTACGACCTGATGATATTGATTTGAACAATCACGTTCATAATGCAAAATATCTTGATTATGTACAGGCAGCAAGATTTGAACAGATGATTAATAATTATAAAATGCCAATGGAAGAGTTTGTTAAAAAGGGTTATAACTGGGTTTCTTCCGCTGCGCATATTGATTGGAAAAGACCACTGAAATTAGGTGATACCGCTATTGTTAAAACTCAAATGGATTCGGTTAACGGTGCGCAATGCAAAGTAAATTTTTGGATTGAAAACAAAGCTACAAACAAACTGGTTTCAGAAGGACATTTTATTTACACAATGGTATCTGTTAAGTCAGGCAGACCGGTTAGAATAACTGATGAAATAATCGAAAGATATTCTATCTGAGTTTTACAATTCTTTTTAATAAAAACATTTGATAAAAAATAATTTAGAGGTAATTAAATGGAAGAATTCTTAAATCAAATCTATTTTGGTAACACTATTCAAAAGTACATCGTGGCAATAGGAATATTTGTACTGGTAATAATTGTGGTTAAGGTATTCCGGTTAATAGTTCTGAGAAGATTAAAAAAATGGGCGGAGAAAACCAAAACCACTATTGATGATTTTATATTAATCGGGATTAAAAATTCTGTTATTCCCATACTTTATTACAGTGCGATATATCTGCCGCGCGATCATTAAATTTATCTGATTCGGTAAGAAGTATTTTTGATGTTTTATCAATTGTTGTGGTTACATTTTTTATTATCAGATTGATCACATCAACATTAGATTTTTCAATAATATCCTATACTGCCAAACAGGATGCAGGAGACAAGAAAGCCAAACAGCTGAAAAGCATTAGTGCGTTAGCAAGGATTATTATTTGGGTGTGTGGCTTTAGTTTTCCTTTTGGATAATCTGGGTTTTGATATTTCTGCTGTTGTTGCAGGATTAGGAATTGGTGGTATAGCTGTTGCACTTGCAGCACAATCAATTCTCGGCGATCTGTTCAGTTACTTTATCATCTTTTTTGACAAACCGTTTGAATTAGGGTGATTATATAAAAGTTGGCGATAAAAACGGTACTATTGAACATATCGGAATAAAAACAACAAGAATTCGTGCGCTCAGCGGAGAGCAGCTTGTTTTTTCGAATACCGATCTCACAAGTTCGAGGTTGCATAATTTTAAAAAGCTGCAAAAGAGAAGGAAGGTTTTTATGTTAGGAGTAATTTATGAAACACCTGCTGAAAAACTTAAAATAATTCCTGATATTGTTAAAGATATTATTACCGAAGAAGAAAAATCAGACTATGACAGAGGTCATTTTAAAACATTCGGTGATTTTAGTTTGAACTTTGAGTTTGTTTACTATGTTTTAAGTCCGGATTATTCAACTTATATGGATACGCAGCATAATATAAACATGAAGATATTCAATAAGTTCAAAGAGGAGGGAATTGAATTTGCCTATCCAACACAATTGGTGTATGTGAATAAAGCAGATTCCGAAGTAAATGACAAAACCAGCTGTGACATAAACAGGTAAATAAAGAAATTCTGTTTTTTAGTAACTACATTCCATAGCAAAGGCGAACCTTTTGGATTCGCCTTTATTTTAATCTCCGATTACTACTCTGACAAGTTATTTATGGTCTTTATCCTTATCTCCATGCTTGCCATAGTCACCGTGTTCCTCTTGCATCATCTCCCAGGGGATTTCATGTCTGTATTCCACATATCAGCTCTTAATTTCCAATCACCACCTTGCTTTTCCCATACGTTCATGTATTTTCCGTGATCATCCATTGTACCCTTTTCCGGCATACCCATTGAAATGTGTATGTTCCCAATCTCAATAGCGATATTGCCTTCAACAATTACATCTGTTGCGGTTAATTCAAATGCTGTTACCTTCATGCCCATCTCATGTTGCTGCTTTATGTGATTCCCTCATAGCATCAAGGCTTCGCAGCATTGGTTGATAGCTTGGCATTGAAATAGGATTTTCAGCGTAGTAGCCGAGCATTCCTTCAAGGTCATTATCAACCATCATTTGTGAGAATTTTTTGTTCATATCATTGAACATTGCTTTCAAGTCAGCTTCGCCCTGTGCGTAAAGTTGCGATGCAGCAATTAGATATTGCAGCACATGTTAGAAGAAGTTTTTTCATTTTGCCTCCGATAAAGTAATTATTAATAATTAGTTAAGTATTATTTAATGCGAGTTCAGACGTTTACTCACAGAACAGATAACTCCAATCTCTCAAATTATACAGATTAAGTCAAGCGTTACAGATAAAAAGACAATTAAAGTTTGTTAGCCACTTTACAATTTTTCCCTGGGGTTTAATTTCATTTAAAACAGAGAATTAGTTAATTATATATTAAGAGAAGAAATGGGTGACAAAAGAGAAAAAATTAAAGAATTTGAAGTATTGGAACATCATAGATTCCTCAAAAAGTAATTTGTTATAATTGTGTAAAGATGAAGCTGTGTGTTACCACCTTTAATTCTGTGATTTTTATTCGGGTATAACATTAAATCAAATTGTTTGCCTTTTAACTGGAATTCCCTTACAATCTGCATTGTGTTCTGGTAATGAACATTGTCATCACCTGTGCCGTGTACAATTAATAAATTCCCTTTAAGATTTTCAGCATAAGTAAAAACACTCGAAGCATTATAGCCATCGGCATTATCATCAGGCATTCCCATATAGCGCTCGGTCCATATTGCATTATATAAATGAAAATCAGAAACCGGTGCTACTGATACACCCGTAGAGAAATATTCATTTGCACGTGTCATCAGCATTAAGCATAAATATCCACCGCCGCTCCATCCCCAAAAGCCTATGCGGTTCGCATCAACATAAGAAAGGGAAGTTAAATATTTTGCCGCTTCGATGTGATCGTTAACAGACCATTTACTTAAGTCTTTGTACATAAGATTTTTTAGTGCTTTCCCCTGTCCTCCTGTCCCCCTGTTATCAACGCAGAAAACTATATATCCTTTTTCTGTCATCATCTGGTGCCAAAGCTGCCTGGTTTCGTCCCACTTATTTATTACTTTCTGAGACCCCGGACCACCATAACCATAAACCAGAACAGGGTACCTCTTATCTGGATCAAAATCGTGCGGCTTTATCATATAATAATTAAGCCTGAACTCATCTTTTGTTGTGAATGTTGAGAATTCCGGGTAGACCATATTTACATTATTTAATGCGGGAAGATTATTCTCTCTCAGTTTCCTTATTAAGGTACCATCAGCATTTCGCAAATAAGTTTTTGAGGGATGCCTCACGCTCGAAAACTCGTTAATAAAATATTTACAACCAGGAGAAAAATCTGCTGTGTGCCACCCGGGCTCATCAGAAACTTTCTGAAGATTTTTGCCATTAAGTTTCACCCTGTATATGTGACGTTCAAGATGGGAGTCTTTTTTTCCATAAAAATATACCAATCCGTCATTTTCGGAAACACCTTCAACAGAAGTTATTTCCCAATCGCCTGAAGTAATGGGGTTAATTAATTTTCCCTTGTAATCATAAAGATACGCATGCCTGTAACCGCTTCTTTCGGTTACCCAGATTATAGAATCTTCCCTTCTGAGAAACTTCGCTTTTATCTTATCTACATCAATCCAGCAGGAGTCTGTATCAGTTATTATAGTTTTACCCTCACCGGTTTTTGTATCACTGATCATAAGCTCAAGATAATTTTGCAGCCTGTTAAGTCTTAGAATAGCAAGTTTATCAGACGAGTTTGTCCAGTAGATACGCGGTATATAAATATCAGTTTCCTCCCCGATGTCCATCCATTTAGTTTCACCGCTTCCCAGATTGAATACACCAATTTTTATAATCGAATTTTCTTCGCCTGTTTTTGGATATTTGAGCGGAGTAACTTTATTGTAAACAAACATTTCATCTATCATATAAAACTCTTTTACCCTTGTTTGATCGAATCTCCAGAAAGCAATTTTCTTTCCATCGGGTGACCAGCGCCAGCCATCAGCTAGCCCGAACTCTTCCTCATAAACCCAGTCGAATTCACCATTAAGAATGTTCTCTGTTCCATCTTTTGTAATCGCCCTTTCAATACCTGTGGCAAGTTCTGTGATGTAAATATTATGATTACGGACAAAACCAACCTTACTGCCATCCAGCGACAGTTTAACGTTACGTAAATTGGGATCGTTATTACCAACAGCGGTTATCGTTTTTAATTCAACATTGTAAAGATAAAATGGTGCTTGCCTTGAATGCCTCCATATTTCTTCTTCGGGTCCTTCAATTAATAGATATTTCCCATCACCTGTCCAGCTATAATCACTCATCTTTATCTGCTTACCGTCAAACTTCAATTCGGTACCCGCAACAATTAGAACATTCTCGCCGGATTCAACATCGTGATTGTAAATATCAAGTAAGTTGTAAGTTTTGTTGTTCTCTGTGTAGGTAAAAGCCGAACCATCAGGCAGCCACTGAATGTTTTCTACTTCTTCTGCAATATATTTATCCGTTGAAAATATATCTTCCAGCGATAGTTCATTTTTCTGGGGATAACTATTAATAGTTAAAATTAATAACGAAAGTAAAAATATCTTCACTATAAAATTCCTTTATAATTAAAAGATGGCTGGTTAGTCCCGACATGATAAAGTCGTGATTATTCCGGCCACAGTTTTTCTATTTGGTCTTTTAAGTTAAGGTATTCCCATCTTAATAATGCTATGGGAACATTTCCGTTTTCCATCAAGTAATCGTGAAAATGTTTTAAGTTAAACTCCTCACCCATAATTACTTTTGCCTCTGCTATCAGCTGAAGTATTTGAATCTTACCAATCTGATATGATATTGCTTGCCCGGGATTATAAGCAAAGAACCCCGCCTCCTGTACACCGGTGGGTAAGTCCATTGGAACTGTTGATGCGAGATAGTTCCCTGCATCCTCTATCGTGAAATTACCAATCGCAAGATTTATATCAACATCAACACGCAAGGCACGCAGGCGCATAAAGCTGTATATTATTTCCCTCGTCTTCGGGCTATCATCAAATAATCCATATTGTAATAAAAGTTCTTCTACATAAAATGCAATTCCTTCATTAGCACCGGAGTCAAAAAATCTTCTTCTAATCGGATCCGGATTTGCCCAGGATAAAACAAGTTGAAGATAATGTCCGGGAACACCTTCGTGAATTATAATTGGGCGTGTATCCTTTGCCGTTGCGAGACTAAAGAAACCCATATTAGGCGATGGTTCGGTAATATATCTTACACCATCTTCATCCAATCTTGTTTCAGAAGTAAGATCATCGCGCACACCCATAGTTACAGGAATCAGGTGAGATGGGATATCTACAAATCTGTAATGCTGAATCCAATCAGGAATTGTTAAAATGTTTTTCTCTAGTATAAAATTTCTAATTGCTTCTTCATCTTTTCTTTCTTCATCTATCTGTTCTTCGGCGGAAGAAAATATTGTTAGTTCCGGTAAGTATTTGTTTCTTTGCTTTTCATAAATATCAAACGCAACCGACCTATCCCATTCCTGTTTACCCATAATTAAAAGTTCTTCGGGAGAGTAGGGAATCAAAGCTATATTTTGCAAAAAGTATTCATATCCTTCTCTGCCAACATTGAACGAGGATTGCATATAGGGATTCTCTTCTTCAAGCCACTCTATATAATCCTCTAATGCCATTACGGCGTGCTCCACAGCAGAATTTAATTGGGCATTTAAATCAACGGGAAACAATTCATTCAAAGCATCCCTCATCTTATACAGACGAGAGGTGATATCTTCTAAGCTGCCCAAAGCAATATCAGCAAATGACATTACCGGTTCATTAAGATTTGTTTTTGCATACTGAATTGTTTTGTTGAAAGAGTTCAGGCGTAAAATAATATTTTCAGCACGCTTTCTATTAATCGGAGAATGAATTAACAGAAGTTCATAAACTGCACCCAGGGTTTGATGAACATAAAAATCAGGATTACGATTGGGAAGTTTTAATATGTTCAATTCCCAGTTCACCCTTTCAATTGCAGAGTGAAGCAGTAGATAATCGACACTATCGGATTTGCTCCATCCGGTGTGCGGAAGATTTTTAAGTTTGCTGCTGAATTCAATATATTTCTCCCTGTACTCAGCTAATGCCTCCGGTGAATAATCGGGAATCCATTTATCAGGTCTATCAACCCTGGGAATATCATCCCCTGTTACCGGTTGAGTAATTACTCTCCAATTAAAAAACTCCCTAGCGAAGTTTTGTATTTTCACGCTATTTTGTGAAATACCCAATTGCGGAATTAATAACAAGATCAGTAAAAATGTTTTCATGATTGGTACCGATGTTATAGAATAGAAAGTTTATTCACTATAATAATATAATTTGATTTATAATGCTTACACATTTGCTGTATTTATTAAATAAACTTAAGTGCTGTGCTAAAATACTGTTTTTTTAAAATTAATTGATTTGTATCTTCATACTATCAAATTGAAATTGTAAATTAAAATTATAAAGGATTATCATGAGCGAACAACAAAAGCCCGAAGTTGGCTCTTTAAGCTGGTTCGATTTGACCATACCAAATGCAGAAGAAGTGAGGGATTTTTACAGTAAGGTTATCGGCTGGAAATCTGAACCGGTACCAATGGAAAAGGGTAAGTATAACGATTTTAATATGATAGCCCCGGAGAGTGATTTAACTGTAACCGGTGTGTGCCATGCACTGGGTGTCAATAAAAATCTTCCTGCTCAATGGCTGCTTTATTTTACGGTTAAAAACCTTGATAAATGTATAGAAGAATGCACTACAAACGGGGGTAAGGTAATTGCTGAAGCTAAGGATATGGGTAACTACGGAAGATATTGCGTTATTGAAGATCCGGCAGGCGCTGTTTGTGCGCTTTTTGAGCCTGCTTAAAGATTGATTTTCTCTTCTTTGCTAATTAAATAGAAATAATAATTGTACATTAACAAAACTTAACCCGGGGACAAATATTGCAATCTGAAGCACCCTGGGTTTAAATTGAACAGTTTTAAATTCCGTAGTAATATTCATTTAGTAATACATTCAGTCAATAATGAAAATATTAAACCTCCTTTCTTTAATCCTATATGCAAATACAATTATTTTCGCCCAGTTCGGTTCACAGGATACAGGTGGACCTTTATCACCCGAACAGGCGGCTTATGATGTAAAGTATTATAACATCAACCTGGAAATCGATCCGGTGGAAAAATCCATTGCCGGTTGGGTTGGAATCAAAGCCCAGGTTATTAATAGCATAGCGTTCTTCGTTTTAGATTTAGATAACAGGTATGATATCACTTCGATTAAATTGCTATCGGCTGCTGGTGAAATTTTTGTTCTTCCCTTCCAGCATAATAATGGACAGATAAGTATTGAGCTGCCCGATGAGTTCAATCCTGGTGAAATGATTGATATTAAGATCCATTATAGCGGCATACCCAGAGTTGCTGAGCGTCCGCCCTGGGATGATGGCTTTACATGGACTAAAACAGAAAGTGGAGAGGACTGGATAGGCGTTACCTGCCAGGGGGGCGGTGCAGATATATGGTGGCCTTGCAAGGATCATCCGTCGGACGAACCGGATTCTGCTTCGCTGAGTTTTACTGTGCCCAGTAATCTTTTTTGTGCATCTAACGGAAAATTGTTGAATACAATTGACAACCTTGATGGAACAAAGACCTTTGAGTGGTTTGTTTCAACTCCCATTAATAATTACGGTGTCTCTGTTCACATTGCACCATACGATACCATACAGTATACCTATACAAGTATTACCGGAGATACTATCCCGGTTACAATTTGGGTTTTGCCTGAAAGCATGGAAAAGGCTCGCCCGCATTGTCCAAACTATCTTGATCATTTAAAGTTCTACGAAAAATATCTCGGTCCCTATCCCTTTAGAAATGATAAGTACGGCGTTGCTGAAACTTCATACTTGGGGATGGAGCACCAGACAATTATCGCGAACGGTTACGGCTATAAATCGGAGAGGTGGGGATTTGACTGGCTTCATCATCATGAACTCGGGCACGAATGGTGGGGGAATATGGTGACAGCAAAAGACTGGAGCGATTTCTGGATTCACGAAGCAATATGTGGTTACATGCAGGCTTTGTACCTGGAAGAGAAAGATGGCATTGAAGCATATCACAATTTCTTTACAGGTTTTAAGGATTGGAAGAATGAACAGCCGATTGCACCACGTAAAGAGATGACAGGAAGTGAAGCTTATACTTATGATATGTATTCAAAAGGTGGGTCAGTGCTACACACATTACGTTACTTCCTTGGCAAAGAGACCTTTCTAAAAGTATTGAGGCGATGGTCTTACCCTGATCCTGAAATGGAAAAGATAAAAGACGGTGGTCAGTGCCGTTTTGTAACAACAGATGAATTTCTCAATATTGCGGAGGATGTATCGGGCAAAAAGCTTGACTGGTTTTGGGAAGTTTATTTCAGGCAGGCATCGTTGCCAAAGTTAAATGCCATAATTAAAGATAATGTACTTAATCTGACCTGGCAGACTGAGAATAACATTTCTTTTTATGTTCCGGTCGAAGTTAAGCTTGGTGGTGATGTACAAAAAGTTGAAATGCGAGATGGACTTGGCTCAATTAAAATTCCGCAAGGTGTTAAGCCGGTTATTGATCCGAATAAATGGATAACGATGGATCTCCCCCTGTTAAGATAATCATAATTGCTAAATCGTTTGTCCCACAATCTAATTACTATTGATTTCCCCAACGAAGTAATGCATATTCCACATTCAATTTATAAATTTGTGTATATGAAAGAGCACCGAAAGAAAATAAGTAAAGTTGATTCTGAGATTATAAAGCTACTGGCTGAACGTAGAGATTTGAGCCGAGAAATCATCAGCTTGAAAAACGAGAAGCAAAGTTTGATCCGTGATAAATCACGCGAGAAAGAACTGCTTACTAAACTGGTTGAACTGGGAAAAAAAGCCGGGCTTGATTCTTACTTTGTTACAAAAGTATTTCACGAAATAATTGATGATTCCATTCAACTTCAGAATAAAATTGTGCTGGATAAAGATAATCTCGAATCGTCATCAACCAGCAAAGTCGTTGCAATTCAGGGAATAGAGGGTTCTTACAGTTATCTTGCCTCACAAAAGTTTTTTGGTGATTCAAAAGATGAAATATATTTTAAATATAAAGACAGTTTCGAGGATGTTGTAAAAGCAGTAGAAAATGATGATGCCGATTACGCAATGCTGCCTGTTGAAAATACAACTTCGGGAAGTATAAATGATGTTTATGATGCAATTATCGGTTCACAGCTTTCAATTGTCGGAGAGGAAATTTTTCATGTTAAACATTGCCTTGTTGGCATTGAAGAAATAGCGTTAAATAAAATTGAAAAAATATACACACACATTCAGGCAGCCAGACAATGCAATAAGTTTTTATCGGAAATTAAAAATGCTTCTGTTGAATACTTTATTGATACAGCTCAATCCGTTCAGAAAATAAAGGAAGAAAAGAATCCACGTTACGCCGCCGTTGCAAGTGAGGAAGCTGCAGATTTATATGATGTAATAATCCTGAGAGAAAACATTGCTAATCAACGGGGAAACTTTACAAGATTTTTAGTGTGTGCAAAAGAACCAATCTCTGTTGACACAAGAATACCTGCCAAAACATCTATAATAATGGCTACATCTCAAAAACCCGGATCACTTGTGGAAGCATTATCAATATTCCGCGATCTCGGAATTAACATGACGAAGTTGCAATCCAGACCAATTATCGGAAACCCATGGGAAGAGATGTTTTATCTCGATTTTATCGGTAACGCTGAAGATGATAATGTTAAACTTTTGTTAGATGAGCTTGGAAAACATGTTCGTTTTATAAGGGTGCTGGGATGTTATCCAGGCAAAGATGCCGACAGAATAAAAGTAGATGCCCCCCTTCAAACCGAAGAAGAAATTTACCAGGAAGAAGCGACACTACCATCAACAGAAAAAGAAAATAAACCAAAAACAAAAGTAAGTTATAAGCTTGCAAGCAGAGATTATAAAAGCGATGACACTTTAGTGAAAGCAGGTAATGTTACAATAGGCGGAGATAACTTTGTTGTGATTGCCGGTCCGTGTTCGGTAGAATCGAAAGAACAAATAATGGCTTGTGCACGAGAAGCGAAAGAAAATTATGCGCAAATTTTAAGAGGCGGATGTTTCAAGCCACGCACATCCCCTTACAGTTTTCAGGGGCTTGGTTATGATGCATTGAAATATTTGAAAGATGCTGGAAGTGCTTATGAGCTGCCTGTAATAACAGAAGTTTTAACAATCAACCAGGTTAGCCGCGTTGCTGAACATTCTGACATTCTTCAGGTGGGTGCAAGAAATATGCAGAACTTTGCTCTTCTTTCGGAAGTTGGAAAATCACTTCGACCCGTTATGCTCAAAAGAGGAATGATGTCTTCGCTTGATGAATTGCTGAATGCCGCCGAGTATATTCTTGCAAAAGGAAACAGGCAGGTTATTCTTTGCGAAAGAGGAATAAGAACTTTTGAAACAGCAACGCGCAGTACACTTGATCTTGGTGCAATTCCCGTACTTAAAGAACAAACTCACTTACCCATAATTGTTGATCCTTCGCATGCAATGGGACAAAGAGATAAGGTTATTCCTCTTGCAAAAGCAGCAAAAGCAGTTGGGGCACATGGAATAATGGTTGAAATACATCCCGAGCCGGATAATGCATTGAGCGACGGTCCGCAATCTCTTTACTTCAATCAATTTAAAAATTTAATGAGTGAACTTGCAAAGATGTAAGTAAGAATTGCCTTTCTTCATTTAGGAATAAACCCAAAATAATTTTTAATCGTGTTTTGTTTTTCATGTGTTTATTTTTGAAATCTCCACAGTGCCAGGGTATGAATGTATGGCTGCCCGGCTTTTGACGGGGTTGCATTTAATAAATCCGGCAGCTGCCGCATGGAAACTTATTGATAATCTTTATCAATTATTTCTCATACATTCATACAACCATGCATCCATACATATTCCCATATTGTTTCATCTTAACCAATATTAATAACAGCAATCCGTTGAAATTGTCGTTTAAAGTGTTTCAAATATCAAATATGACGGCAGGAATGATTATTGACTATCATGTATTATTTTAATCAATAGCCTGGTTTTTCAAATGAAAACTTTTCATTATACTCCTCATTCTTGGCGCTGCCGGTTATTATGGCTATCAGGAATTCTTTGATACATCCGGAACTGTAGAAATTACAGGTAACATTCAGGTATCTCAACAAGGTAATTTTAATATTAATGCTCCACAATTAGGTGCCGGACCTTTATATGGCAACTATTCGTGGAACAGCAAAAAACACCAGCAACAAACCGTTAAAGAATGTGTTTAATTAAATATAAAGTTGCCGGAATAAGCACCAGCGCAATGATATTTGATTTAGGACCCCAACAGCAATTAGATTTTACTACAATAGGCGTAAAAACACCCGGCAAGCATCCTTCATTCTATCTCGAAAATGTACTATTCGAAGAATCTGATTAAATTAGATGGGTGAATTTTAATTACTCATCATTAAATCGGATTTATGGAGAACAAAATTGTATTATTAACCGGTGCAACAGATGGCATTGGCAAGCAAACCGCTTATGAACTTGCTGATAAAAATGCAACTGTTATTTTGCATGGCAGAAATAAGGGGCGGCTCTTAAAAACACAGGAAGAAATTTCCCATCTAACAAGCAACAACAATATTAGTATTGTTTCATCCAACCTATCTTCACTAAAACAAGTGCGTTTATTTGCCGAGGAAATTAAAACAAAATTTAAGCAACTTGATGTACTTATAAACAACGCCGGAGTTTATATGAAAAGCCGCGTGCTTACCGAAGATGGTTTAGAAACAACCTTTGCGGTTAATCATCTTGCTCCTTTTCTTATAACAAATCTTCTTCTCAACCTCTTAAAACAAAGCGGCTCCTCCAGAATTATAAATGTGAGTTCAATTGCACACACAAGAGCACAGTTAGCTTTTGAAAACCTCAACAGCGAAAAACATTTTGATGCTTACAATGCTTATGCGGTTTCAAAACTCGCAAATGTTTTATTCACTTATAAAATTGCAGATCAATTAAAAGACGATGGCGTTACTGTTAATGCGCTTCATCCCGGTGTGATAAGCACAAAGCTTCTACATGCAGGATTTAATATTGATGGTGCTTCTGTAAAGGAAGGTGCTGCAACTTCTGTTTATCTTGCGTCATCAAACGAAGTTGAAAATGTAACGGGCAAGTATTTTGAAAAGATGAAAGACATTCCTTCTTCCGATGATAGTTACAATAAAGAATACCAGGAAAAGATGTGGAATGTAAGTTCACAAATGGCTGGTTTAGATTCGGAGTTGTTTTGAAGAAAAATATTTTCAATAACATCCCTTCAAACATACCCGAAGAAATTATTGACACACTAATTGATAGCGATCAAATAAAAGTGGAACGTATTACTTCAAAAGGGCATGTTTCTCCCAAAGATTTTTGGTACGATCAGGATAAAAATGAATTTGTGATTTTACTGAAAGGAAGTGCGAAGCTTCTATTCGATAACGATGAGCAAATAATATTAAGTGCGGGCGATTATATAAGCATACCCGCACATAAAAAACACCGTGTTGATTGGACTGACCCCGAAACTGAAACTATCTGGTTCGCAATTTTTTACTGAGCAATTAATGAATTAGGATAAAATGCTGCCCATGCAAACCAGTAAGCAATAAATGCCTTCGCTTGCTGTAAACTCTCACCGACTCTTGGTCCTTCAATCGCTTCACCGAATATATTCCATTTTGTTCCTTCATTATCCATCATAACCAGCGGCAGTTCACCTTGAGTAATTGAAAATTCCAAAGTGGTTCCGTCATCTAATTTTCTTTTATAAGCCGCGGCAAAATTCTTCCCGCTGCTTCCTATTACAACAAATTCATCTCCGCCGAAAGATACATTTTTAATCGAAACCTCAGATGAAAAAGAATTTATTACAAATGCCATCGTTTGTCCTCCTGCAATCAAACCAAGAACACGCTCTTTTTTCTGCAGACGGTTGTCTTCATTACTAACAGGAAAAATAAGATCATCATTTGTCTTATATCCGCCATAGGGATAAACACCATACTGCCTCCCAAAACCGGTATTGGTAGATAAAAGTTTTGAGGTGGGATACATTTCACGCCAGGTTTTATATGTTGTTTCAATTATTTTGCTTGTTTCAATTTCTTTTCCAATCAGCGAACCGTTAACACATTGCAGTTTCATTTGCGACCAATTGCTGCTGCTGCCTCTGTCGTATGGAATAAGATTAGAATTGTACAATAAACCCGAAACCCCGAATGCTGAATTTGAAACGACACCATGTCTTTTCCATGCTATTGCAGATCCGGTTAACGGGCAATAAGTAATTGCTGTTTTTTGTCCGCTAATATCATCGTTCACTATTTCATGCCAATCAAGAATCGGATGAGGATATGCTTTTATCGTACCGCCAATTTTAATTCCGATAACCAAATCATCATCCAACAAATAAGAAGCATCGTTAACATTTGTAAATTGCGGATTATCTACGGATGGAATGCCATCTTTTCCCGGGCCGCCGTCAAATATCTCATCTTTTTTGATAAGCCATTCACCTGATATATCTGCATTATCAACAGTATCGCAACTGATAAGAAAGAGAGCTAATGTTAAGAGAGAAATTATTTTTATTGCTTTCATTTTCAACTCCTTTTAAAATTGATCGCCTTTTAAATTTATACTATAAAACAACCCAATCGAAGCTGAATAGGTTGTTGTTAATTGTGTGCCGGTTAAATCTCTGTAAAGTGGAATTTGCCCACTTAACCTTGCTGTAAAATGATCGCTTATTTTTCCATTAACACCGGGAACAAGGTACAACCAGTTTCCTCCAGTGTTGGGAAGCTGCCCGCCGTCAAATTTATCCGGGGTTGTATTTCTGAACCGCAGCATTAAAGTAAAATCAAAAAACGTATCGGTTCTATATCCGGTACCAAGATTAACGAACAGTTCATTACCAAATGTATATCCTTGCTGGAAGCTATCACCAAAACGATTGTTTGTACCGTTCAATCTGTAAGAAACATTTAAGAAAACATTAAGCGGAAGTGCGGGCACAAACCCTTTTGAAAAATATCCCCACAATACTCCGTCCCACGAACCGGTTCCCGGCTGCATATCTGCAGGTACTAATATTCCGTCCGATCTTAATGTTGAATTACCTATCGGGAGTTTGGCTCCTGCACCAAGAGTAAGTTCTATCTGATCAATAAGAGATAAAGGAATGAAATTATATTTTACCAGAATGATACCGTCACTTAATCCGCCGGTATTTAATCTGCTTGATAAATCACCGTATGAAGAAATGTTCCTGCTTTGGTTTATAAATGTAAAAAGCGCGGTGAGGGAAATTCTTCCTGTTATTCCGTAATTTGCCTCTAACAAAAATGAATTTACTCTTCGCTCACGAAGATCATCATCCAATCTTACTGTTCCGGCATAAACATCCTGCAAGCTATTAAGCTCATACGTTAAACCAACTTGCAATTCACCTTGCGATGCACTTGAAATATCCAACGAACCCAATAAAGGAGAGCCCGCAGAACAGCAGGCTTGCGGCAATAGTTCCACAGTAATTAACAATAATAAAGCTATTAAATATACTCGTTTCATCAACTACCTTTTTCTGAATTACGTATCCATAATAACTTCCTAATGCTAGCTCTTTTGTCGTCTCGCTTACATTACCATGTTAGTGCCCTTTTGTTTGCTTTGCCTATTCGGTGATGCAAATCACTGATGCGCCTGTACAAAGAGACTTCTCGATTCAATTGTCATCTATCTGTCAAACATCACTCAAATCACTATATATATTGGCACTCAATTAATTACTGTATCGTTTGTATCGATAGAAACATTATTAACAATTACTATTCATTCATAAACAAAGAAAGGAAATAGCATGAAAGCTATTATTAATTCACTCGTATTAAGTTTGCTGATTATGACTGCTGCATTTGCCGGCGGTTTTGAAATAAGCAGTAAAGGCGAGCAAACATTCTCATTTAAGGATAAGATGGGAAGAAACCAGGCAACTTTTTTCAGCACTACACCACTGGAAGATATAACCGGAATGAGTTCAGATGTTTGGGGAACAGTCTCGTTTGATATTGAAGATGTTGAAAACACTCTAAAAGGTGAAGTTTTAATCTCCACAGCATCATTAAAATCAGGTATTGATTTAAGGGATGAACACATCAGAAGTGTCGATTGGCTTGATGCAGAAAAGTTTCCAACTATATCTTTTAAAATAAAAGAGGTGGCGGGAATTGAGAAAATTGAAGACAACAAATTAAAAGCAAAAGTGCTTGGTGAATTCACAGTGCACGGAGTTACAAAAGAAGTTGAGTCTGAAGTAACACTTGTTTATTTGGAAGAAAATGAAATGACGAAAATGAAAATGCCCGGCGACCTTCTGGGAGTAAGGGCTAAGATCAACTTTAATCTTTCCGATTACGGTGTACAGCATATGGCACTTGGTAAAAAAGTCTCGGATGAAATAGAGATAAATGTAAACATTGTTGGTTCAAACAAAATGTAAATAATAAAATTTGTTGAAGAAACGATGTGCAAGACAAGGTAAGCTGATGCAAAAAAGCTCCGTTAATAAAGCGGAGCTTTTGCTATTAAATTTTATGAGATGAAATCAATTTGCTGCACGGGTTAATTTTAATCTTTCTAAAAATTTCTCTTCATCTAAATCTCCGTAAGAATATAACTCATCATCAATGAACAATGCCGGGGCAATGATTATACCGTTAGAGTTCACCTTCTTTATGTCTTCAACTAAAAAATTAATTTCTTTTCTGTCCCCAAAAGTTCTTTTAATTGGTTTTCCACCCTTTGGCAGGAGAGACAATTATCGGTAATAAAAAGAGTAATGTTCATCTGTTTATAATTGTTCGTTTTTGTCAGATGGAACTCGTCCCGATTCATCAGGACTCGTTTCATATAATTTTTAACTCAAATATATTACTCGCGGCACATCTGTACTGTCATCATTAAGACAGAAATGTATTTACCCTACTCTTTTTTTCAGCTCATCTTTGTTTTGTATGATTAATTTCTTCCGGTCAAAATTGATTATGCCTTTCTCTCTAAGGTCGGTTAATACGGAATTCACCGTCTGCCTCGAACAAGCTGTGAGCTCTGCTATATCCTGATGTTTGAGAAACGGTTTAACAAATATCTCATCGCCAATAAGTTTACCGTTTTCATCGGCTAATCTTAAAAGAAAAGATATAACGCGCTGCTCGGCATCTTTAAAAACTAATTCTTCAATCCGCTCGGAGTATTTGCGCATCTTTAAGCCAATTAGTTTTGTCAGCCGAAGAGTCAGTTCCGGGTTGTGTTCAACAAATTGTT
>PVMK01127396.1_pt1 | contig 17175 bp, 14 predicted proteins | sample 1853481 | NCBI WGS metagenome assembly PVMK01 (sample SAMN08533507, study PRJNA380276) | Marine sediment metagenome, whole genome shotgun sequencing project.
ATGGGTTGACCGGGCAGCGCAGCAAAATGGTCGATGCGGCGCTGGACGGTTTCTGCGATCTCACCGATGGCTCCGATCTGGTTCGCCTGCTCAGGCTGGTGAAGAGCCCGGCCGAACTCGACTATGTGCGCCGCGCCGGTGCGCTCAACGACGATGCGCTCGCGGTCGCCAATAAGATGACGCTGCCCGGCGCGCCGATCGGCGCGATCTACGGCGAGATGCTGAACGCCATCATGCGCGGCGGCGGCGACGTTCCCTGCGGCCGCTGGCCCATGGGCGGCGGCGACGAAGCGCTCCTGGTGCGCTACCACACGGGTCACGGCGAGGTCGCGGACGACGACCAGGTCACCTTCGAGTTCTCGAGCTCCTACCGGCACTACCACACGGTGCTGATGCATGTCGTGCTCACCGGCAAGGTCGATCCCCGCCATCAGGATATGTTCAATGCCTGCGCCGATGCCCTGGCGGCCTGCGAGGCGGCGCTCAAGCCGGGCGCCACCGTGGGCGAGGTGTTCGATACCCACGCGCGTGTCTTCACCGAGGCCGGCCAGGGCGGCAAATTTCTCAATGCCTGCGGCTACACCATGGGCGCGACCTACCCGCCGACCTGGATGGATTGGCCGATGCTCTACACCGGCAATCCGCAAATTATCGCGCCGGGCATGGTGTTCTTCCTGCACATGATTTTGGTGGACAATACGACCGGGCTCGCCATGTCGCTGGGCGAAACCGGAATCGTCACCGAGACGGGCTTCGAGCCGGTCTGCCACGCCCCCCGGCAGCTCGTCGTGAATTAGCGCAATTACCGGCGGCGCGGCAGGTGCGGGTCTGCCGGAAGCTCCGGGGCGGGCAGGTCCTCGTGGAGGAGATCGCCCAGCAGAATCGGCCGGGCCGGCGGACGGGCGCGCGGCATGTCGATGCTATGGGCCGGCACGCCGTGACTTTCGGAGAGTATTGCCGCAAGCGCATCGAGACAGTTCCGGCCCTGGCAGCGCCCCATGCCGATGCGGGTCGCCGCCTTGAGTTGCAGCGGGCTCGTCGCGCTCGCCGCCATGCGCGCTTCCAGATCGCCAAGTGTCACGTCTTCGCAGCGGCAGACGACGGTCTCCGGCGTCAACAGGCCGAGCCAGCTTGCCGGCGGGGCGAACACCCGCTCCAGCCCAGTTCGGAAGCGGTCGAGGCGGCGATGGGTCTTGCGGTGGCGCGCAAGCGCGTTCCGGACGCCCTCCCGGGCCACCGTGCCGGCATGAACCGCCGCCTCGATACCGGCGATGCGCCCCTCGAGAAGCGAGAGCTCGACACCGCCGATGGCCGCGCTGTCTCCGGCGGCAAACACGCCCGGCACGCTGGTCATGAGGCACCCGTCGCGGCGCAGGGTCGATCCCCCGCGAAGCGGCAGGCGGTCTTCTTCGGCGCCCATCAGCCGCGGCAACTCGAGACAGGGCGTGAGGCCGTATCCGGTCACCAGGGTCCGGGCCTCAATGCGGCGGATATCCCGCCGGTCGATCCGCCCCTGGGTATCGATGGCGGCAATTTCCACGAAGGCCAGCTCCGCGTCACCCTGCGCCGCGAGGCCCTGCGCCGCGACGATCGTCTTGCCGTAAAGGATTGGCGTGCCGGCCTTCAGAAGCACGGCCCGGTATTCCGCGGCGAGGCGAAGCATGGAGGGCGCCCAGGCGAGGTTGGCGGCCTCGCGCAGACTGCGCGCCGGCACCTTTGCGGACTCGACCACCGCAGCGACCCGCACGCCGGCCCGGACCAGGCTTACCGCGGCAACCAGCAGGAGCGGCCCGTTGCCCGCGACCACGGCCGGCCCGGGTGGCGCGATGCCCATGCCTTTGATCAGATTCTGAAGCCCGCCGGCGCCGATGACACCGGGCAGGGTCCATCCGGGAAAGGCGACCGCCCGGTCGCGCGCACCGGCGGCAATAACGATCGCCCCTGCCCTGATGCGGCCCGAGCGCGGGCCATTCGCGACGGCAAGGGTCAGGGGATCGGGAACGTCCCAGACCGTCGCACCCGGGCGGTAGGAAATCAGAGGCGAATCAAGGCCCGCGCGCAACGCGTCGACACGCGCCCGATCCTTGCCCGGGGGCGATGCCGCGGCAGTGCCGAATTCAGCCGGCGGCTGACGGAAATACTGGCCGCCCGGCTGCCGGTTGTCGTCCAGCAGGGCAACCCGCGCACCGAGACGGGCGGCTTCTCCCGCCGCGGCCAAGCCCGCCGCGCCCGCGCCGATAACAGCCACATCGACGTCTTCAATAGTCATGACGCCTCCGGGGCGGTGGCGGTCCGCACAACCATGCCGTCTTCGACGACCGTCATGCAGGCGCGCCGATTCGGTTTGTCGTTCACCGTGACCAGGCATTCCCAGCAAACGCCCATACCGCAGAAGTAACCCCTCGGCATGCCGCGCCGGCTGAGACGGGTTGCCGGAATACCCGCGGCGATGAGTGCGGCGGCAACGGTCTCGCCCGGATAGGCGGTGATTTGGGCGCCGTCGAAGCGGAAGCTGACCGGCTCGCCGCGTTCGATTCCTTCGTCGATCCGATGACCGGGCGCGCGGCTCACGGCAGGAACCTCCGGGGCGAGAACATTTCATATTCGCGCGCTTCCGTATCGTTCAGCACCATATCGGCGAGCGCCGCGCCAAGCGCCGGGGCCAGGCCGTATCCGCCGCGCGCGGATGCCACGACCCAGGCGTTGTCATGACCGGCGAGCCGGCCCATGACCGGCAATGCGTCCGGGGACACGGCATCGAAGCCCGCCCAACTGCGCAGGATCCTGAGCTCGGCAAGACCTGGAACGACAGCCGCCGCCAGCCGCATGTTGTGAACCAAGCGCTCGTAGTCGAGCTCTTTCACACCGGTCTCCGCGGAGCCGCGGCCTTGCCAACCGCCGCCGATGAGACAGGTGCCGTTGGGATGCTGCTTGATCGACAGGATCCCCGCGGCATGGGTCACGACCCGGTCGATCGTGAGCGGCGCGGGTTCGGTGACGGTGAGCATGTTGACGTCCACTTCGACCGGGTACTCAGCATCGAGCATCGCCGCGAGCTTACCCGCCCAGGCGCCCCCGGCAACGACCACATCCTCGGCATGTATGTCGCCCTTTTCGGTCGCTATGACGTAGCGGCCACGCGTCGAACCGGGATCGTGGCGCATCGCGGTGACCGCCGTATGGCCCTCGATCCTTACGCCGAGCGCACGGGCGCCGGCGATCATGGCGTTACCGGCAATGAGCGGGCTTGAATAGGCGTCCCACTGGCAGAAACTGGCGGCCTTCACGGCCGGACCCAGCCACGGCGCCATGGCGCGCAACGCGGCCGGTTGCAGGAACTCGACTTCCAGGCCTTCGGCTTGCTGCTCGTCGACCGCATCGCGAGCTGCGCGACCTGCCCGTCGGTGGGCGCCACCCGGATGCCGCCAGGGCGCCCGAACCCGGCATCGATGCCGTAATCCTCTCCCATCCGCTCCCACCGCCCGATCGCTTCGCGGGTCAGTTGCAGCACCTCGCGCCGTTTCACCTGGATCGACAAGGTTCCCGCATTGGCGCCGGATGCGTCGGACCATGGCTCGCCCTTGTCGAGCACGACCACCTCGCGGCCGGCCTTGGCCAGCGGCAGCGCCGTGGCCAATCCGGAGATCCCGGCGCCGACAACGACGATTTCGGCTGTAATGGGCAGGCTCATTCCACGGCACCGATGGCAATTGTGGCGAGTCTAGGCAGCGGCGATACGGGCGGCAAGGCTTGCTCCGGGCGGCACCAGCCTCAATGATGATCGTTCGAACGAACAGTCAAGGCATGGCACGGTGATTCGGTATCTCTCGCGAGGCGACGTTGAAGGGCTCGGCGTGACCGGTCATGCGCTGGCCGATGCCATCGAGCAGTGCGTGCGCGCGGCGGCGCTAGGCAGGGCCGAGAACGTCCCCAAATCCGGCGTGCTGCTTGACGATGGACGGCTGTTCCAGTCGATCATGGCGGTCGGCCACGGAAGCCCGGCGCCACCGTATGGCGCGACCAAAGTAATCGGTCTGTCGCCCGGCAATCAGGCAAAGGGCCTGCCCCATATCGGTAGCTTGATCGTTCTGCTCGATGCCGAGACCGGTCTACCCTGCGCTGTCATGGATGGATCGTGGATCACCGAAATGCGGACCGCCGCCCTGAGCCTGGTCGTGGCGCGCAGGTTGGCGCAGCGGGATTCGAGCCGCATCGGTTTCGTCGCCTGCGGCGCCCAGGCCCGGTCCCATCTTGCCGCATTCCGGGAAGCGTTTCCGCTGACCTCGGTGACCGCCTATAGCCGGCGCCGCGAAACCGCCGAGGCCTTTGCCGCCCATGCGCGAAGCCTCGGACTCGAGGCATTGGCCACCGGCGAACCCGAAGACGCCGTCAAGGACATGGACATCGTCGTGACCAGTGCGCCCGCGGGATCGCAGCCCCTTGGGTTTCTGCGGGCGGAATGGTTGAAGGAGGGGGCTTTTGCCGCCCTCGTCGATTTGGGGCGGTCGTGGTGCGACCGGGGTTTCGAAGATATCGAACATCGGGTCGTCGATGACCGGGCCCAGGCGGAAAAGGGTTCCAAGACCCGAAAGCTCACGCCGTCAGGCCCGTACTCGATGGATCTTGCGGAGTTGGTGGCGAAACACGATTCGGTTACACGCGCGACGCGCGAGCGCGCGATTTTCGTGTTTCAAGGCCTGGCGCTGGCAGACCTTGCGGCGGCGGCTTTGGTGTTCGATCGGGCGGTCGCGGAACAGACCGGGACGCTGTTACCGCCATGACCTACAAACATGACCACGACCGCTGTATGGCGATTGACACGGCCTCTCCACGGGGGGTTAACTCAACGATGATCACTCGATCCCTCTAGACTGCTAGGAGTCATTTATGACCGGTCCTGTCTTGACCGATATTTCCGATGGCATCGGTACAATTACGCTCAATAGGCCGGAGAAGCTCAACGCGTGGGACAGCCCGATGCGTGCCGAGGTTCAGGCGACCCTGATTGATTGGAACACGCGCGACGACGTGCGGGCGATCATCGTGACCGGCGCAGGCGATCGCGCCTTTTCGGCCGGCCAGGATCTCGACGAGACGGAAAAATTCAAGTCCGGCGACGAAGGCGGTGCGTGGTTCCGGTCCTGGCGCGCCTTTTATGACGCCATGCGCGATCTCGATAAACCCTGCGTTGCAGCCCTGAACGGTGTCGCCGCGGGTTCGGCCTTTCAGTTCGCGATGCTGACCGATGTTCGCGTCGGTCATCCAGGGTCGCCGATGGGCCAGCCGGAAATCAATTCGGGCATTCCCAGCGTTCTCGGCCCCATGCTCATGCGCGAGCGCATTGGGTATTCCCGCACGGTCGAACTGGTGCTGATGGGCCGCGTCATGGAGGCCGAGGAGGCGGCGGCCATCGGGCTCATTCATTATCTGGTCGATACGCCGGATCAGGTGATGCCCAAAGCCCGCGAGATCGCGACGACCCTCGCCTCGAAGCCGCCGATCGCCATGCGTCTGACCAAGCTGCGGTTCCGGGCCATAACCCAAGCCGCTTATGAAGAAGCCTTCGCCAACGGCTCCGTGATCCAGGAGGAGGCCTATGCTTCGGGCGAACCGCAGGAGGCCATGCGAGAGTTTTTTGCGGTCCGTGCCGCACGGCGCGCGCAGTCTGGTTGACGCCCGTCTGCGAGTGAGTGAGACTGCCTGACGCGGTGGACGGTGGCATACCCGACCATCCGGCGCGAGGGCGAATAATACGTTGGTTTAGAACGTACCAATTCAGCAGGGAGGAACACAAAATGACCGAAAAGAAATCCGACAAGGGCATGGGGAAACTCGACCTATCGCGTCGCCATGTTCTGATGCTGACCGGCGCGACCGCCGTCATGGCGCCGGTTTTCTGGAAACAGGCCTGGGCCGCCGAAAAGACAATATATATCCGCGATCCAGGCGGACCCTATGCACCGGGCTTCAAGGAAGCGTTCTACGAACCCTTCACGAAAGCCACCGGGATCGAGGCGATCGGTCTTCAAGGCCAACATGAGCCGACGAGCCTGATCAAGGCGATGGTCGATACCAAGACCTATACCTGGGACATGGCGTTGCTGACGCCTGCCGCGGTCAGCCAGCTTCGCGATACGGGCGACGGTTACATCGAGAAGCACAATGTCGATTCAGAATTTATCCGCTCGACACCTTCGGAATATGTCACGGAATATTCGATCGGAAACGACGTGTTCGCCACGATCATGGCGTACCGGACCGATGCGTTCGAGGACAAAGGCCGCAAGGCGCCGGGATCCTGGGCCGATTTCTTCGATGTCGAGAACTTCCCCGGACGCCGGGCCATGCGCAAGCATCCCTTCGACACCATCGAGCAGGCCTTGATGGCCGATGGCGTTGCGCCGTCGGACCTCTATCCGCTCGACTTCGATCGCGCCTTCAAGAAGCTGGACACGATCAAGGAGCACATTTCCGTGTGGTGGACGGGCGGTGCTCAGACATCGCAGCTCATCAAGTCCGGTGAAGTCGACATTTGCCCGACGTGGAATGCCCGTGCCCAGGCCGCGATCGATGACGGCGCGCCCGCCAAGATCATCTGGGACCAGCATTTATGGTCGTCGGAAGGCTGGGCGATCCTCAAGGGGACGCCGAAAGGCGACCTGTGCCGCGAGTTCATCAAGTTCGCGGTGGATCCGGAACGCCAGGCCATCTTCACCAAGCATCTTGGCTACGGTCCGACCCATCCCGATGCCTACAAGTACATCCCCGCAGAACGTGCGGCGATCTTGCCGACAGCTCCGCAGAATATGGGCTCGCGGCAGCAGGTCGATAGTGCTTTCTGGGCCAAGAACAAGGACAGAATCGCCGAGCGCTTCAATGCCTGGGTGATCAGCTAGGCCAACCGGTCCGTACCGGGCAGGGGGCGGGCGCCGCCCCCTGCCGCGGGTGGGCCTCGCCCCCCGCCGCCGTCCAATCTCGTGTTTCTTGGGGGGCCAATCTCGCGTTTCTTGGGGGGAGAGTATCGACAGTGGCTCCGCCGAAACTCAGAATCACGGGTCTCCGAAAAACCTACGGACAGGTTGTCGCGTTGTCAGGCGCCGATCTGGAAATGCGCGAGGGCGAATTCCTGACCCTGCTCGGCCCGTCCGGTTCGGGCAAAACCACGATGCTGATGATAATCGCGGGCCTGGTTCAGCCGGATTCCGGAGAGGTCTGGATCGACGAAAATCTGGCGACCTATGCGCCGTCCCACGTGCGCGACATCGGCATGGTGTTTCAGAACTATGCGCTGTTTCCCCATCTGACCGTATTCGAAAACATTGCCTTTCCGCTGCGCATGCGCGGTGTCAATGGTGCGGATATTCGTCGCGAAGTAACGCGCGTCCTTGAGCTGATACAACTGCCGGACGTTCAGAACCGGCTGCCGCGTGCGCTCTCGGGCGGTCAGCAGCAACGCATCGCCCTGGCCCGCTGTATCGTTTACAAGCCGTCGATCATTCTCATGGATGAACCGCTGGGCGCCCTGGATAAGAAGTTGCGCGACCAGATGAAACTGGAGATCAAGCATCTCCATGAAGAGCTCGGCATCACGGTCCTCTACGTCACACACGATCAGGAGGAGGCGATGGTGATGTCCGATCGCATTTGCCTCATGAATGACGCGAAGATCGAGCAGTTGGGTTCGCCCAACGATCTCTACTTTCGCCCGCGCACGATGTTTGCCGCGGACTTCCTGGGAGAATCGAATTTCCTGAGCGCGACCATCGAGGATATTAGCGGAGATGAGCTTCTCCTGCGCGGCGGTGACGGCGCCACGATCGCCGTCGGTAACGACAAATCCCAATCCATCGCCAAAGGCGATGCCGTACAGATCATGGTGCGGCCCGAGATGCTTCGACTCATCGCGCCTGAAGACGCGGCACAGAATGTTTTGGAGGGACATCTCGACGAGGTGATCCTGGTGGGCGGCGTGACCAAGTACTATGTGCGCCTCAAGGATGGCACCGCGGTCGTCGCCACGGGACTGACACGCGGGCCGGTGGAAGGTTTGGAAAAGAACGCGCCCATCCGCCTGGGCTGGGACAAGGAAAATGCCGTCGTCTTGCCCCGTGAAGGGACATGAGGTGAGCGACCGCCCTGAAACCTCGAGCGTGCCGGCAAGCTCCACGCGTCTCAAGCGACAATGGCGGATCCAGCCGGCATGGCAGCGCGCTTGGCCGCTCTATCCCGCCCTGATCTTTTTGTTCCTTATTTTTCTCTATCCGGTCAGCCAGCTTTTGTGGCTGAGCCTGTTCGGTACGGATGGGACGTTGACACCCGTGCACTACGAGCGGCTGTACGGCTCGCCGCTTTATTTTCAAGTGCTCAAGAACACGTTGTTCGTTTCGGGATGGACGGCCGCTTTGTGCATTCTCGGCGGTTATCCGGTCGCCTATCTTCTGTCGACGACGAAGGAGAGCACGAAGAGCAGCCTGATCCTCTGGGTGTTGCTGCCGTTTTGGACCAGCTTTCTGGTACGCACCTTCGCCTGGATCGTGCTGCTTGGCCGGCACGGGGCACTCAACAATGCGCTTCAGGCGATCGGTCTGACGGACGGGCCGATCGATATCCTGTATTCGATGACCAGCGTCATGGTCGGCATGGTGCACGCGTTAATGCCGCTTGCGGTGCTGACCATGCTCTCGGTCATGGAGAACATCGATCGCAATCTCATGCCCGCGGCTTTCACCTTGGGCGCGCGCGGCGGTCAGGCCTTCTGGCGGATTTATTTTCCGCTGTCCCTGCCGGGTGTCGCGGCGGCCGGACTGCTGGTGTTCATAACGTCGCTCGGATTTTTCATCACGCCGGCACTGCTGGGCAACCCGCGGCAGACGATGATCGCCCAGATCATCATCCAGCAGGTTGAGGAAATGCTCAACTATGCCTTCGCGGGTGCGATTTCCATGTTGCTTCTGGTGACCTCGCTGATCGTGTTTTATCTCTACGACCGGGCCCTTGGCATGTCGACGCTGGCCGGTGGCGATACCCAGGGTCAAAAGGGCGAGATCAAGCGCGGCGTGCTGTCGATGGGGTTTAGCGCGGTTGGCGGATTGATCACGGCGATCCTGGGGCAGGTCAGCGACTGGATCGCTATCGCATGGGGAGTGATCGCAGGTACGCGGCCGGACCGGCCGCCCCGTATGTCCAGCCGCAGCACGCTACGCCTGGTGGTTGGCCTGATGCTGATATTTCTGGCCGGACCGGCATTCTTCATTGTTCCGGTGTCGTTCACGACCCAGGGATTTATCGAGTGGCCGCCCACATTCTTCAGCCTTAAATGGTATGAGGCGGTGTTCGAGCATTCGATCTGGATGAGCGCGATTTTGCGCTCGCTCTATGTCGGGGTGGTCACGGCAATCTGTGCCATGATCATCGGCGTGCCGGCCTCGTTCTTCCTCGCCAGGCGGCAGTTCATGGGTAAGACCGTGGCCCTGGCCTTCTTCCTGTCGCCGCTCATCTTGCCGCGCATCATTATCGCCGTGGCTTTGTTTTATTTTTATGCACCGCTTGGGTTGATCGGTACGGAAACCGGCCTGATTCTCGGACACACCGTGCTGGCGCTGCCTTATGTCGTGATCACGGTCATGGCGGTGCTCAAAAATTATGACCGGCGCCTCGATCAGGCTGCCTCGAGTCTCGGTGCGAGGCCGGCGCGGGTGCTGTGGCACATCACCATGCCCTTGATAAAACCAGGGCTGGTGGCCGCTTTCCTGTTTGCCTTTGTCACCAGCTTCGATGAGCTGACCATTGCGTTGTTTGTCTCGGCGGGCGTCGCCTCCACACTGCCGAAGCAAATGTGGGACGATGCGATTCTGCAGGTCTCGCCGACCCTTGCGGCGATTTCGACGCTGCTATTGATCTTCGTCACGATCGTCATACTTCTGGCGGAATATTTCCAGCGTAGCTCACGCCGGTCTAGCTAGTGGAACGCCACGTCACCGTCGTCGGTGCCGGGATCGTCGGCATCTGCGCCGCGAGCTACCTGCAACGTGCCGGCCGCAAAGTCACGGTCATCGACGAACTTGCCCCCGGCGAAGGCTGTTCGTTCGGCAATGCCGGCGGGCTCAGCCCGGGCGCCTGCGTGCCCCTGGCGCTGCCCGGCGTTCTCAAACAGGTGCCGAAAATGCTGTTCGACCGGGAGGGCCCGTTGGTGCTGCGTCCCGGTTATCTGCCCCGGGCGCTGCCCTGGCTCTGGCGTTTTGCAAGGGCAAGCGCCATGGCCCAGGTCGAAAGAAGCGCGGATGGCCTGCACGCCTTGCTGAACCAGCTGTTTGAGAACTTCGCACCGTTGCTCAAGGAAGCAAGGGCCGAGGACCTGTTCCGCAGGAACGGTCAGCTCTATGTCTATTCGACGGATGCGGGGTTCGCGGGCGACGCGATGGGCCGCAAGCTTCGGCGCCGGCGCGGCGTTCCCTTCGAAATCCTGTCCGGGGACGAGCTTCGGCAAATGGAACCCGACCTCAAACCGATCTTCAAACATGCCATGTTCATGCCCGAACACGGCAACTGCGTGAATCCCTTCCGGCTGGTCACCGCGCTTGCGGAGGCGTTCCAACGCAATGGCGGCGAAATCGTCCAGGCCCGCGTCGATGACGTCGTGCGTGGCAACGGCGCTGTCGAAGCGATCCAAACCGAGGCGGGCACCCGGAAGGTCGACGATCTGGTGATCGCGGCGGGCGCCTGGTCGCACCGCTTGGCGCGCAAGCTCGGCCACAAAGTGCCGTTGGAAACCCAACGCGGCTATCACGTCACGCTGGAGAACGCAGGCGCCGCGCCCCATCGCGGCGTCATGTGGGCGGAAAAGAAATTCCTGACGACGCCGATGGAAATGGGCGTTCGCATTGCCGGCACCGCCGAGTTCGCCGGCCTGGAAGCGCCGCCCGATTACCGACGCGCCGATATGCTGGTCGAACAGGCGGCCGCGATGTGGGCCGGGCTGGACGGATCCAACGGCACGAAATGGATGGGCCACCGCCCCTGCCTGCCGGATTCACTGCCGGTCATCGGCGCGAGCCCGAAGGTCGGGAACGCGTTCTTTGCCTTCGGGCACGGTCACGTGGGACTTTCCTGCGGATCCACCACCGGCCGCCTTTTGTGCGACCTCGTCACCGGCGCCGAGCCCTGCATCGACCCGGCACCCTACAGGATCGACCGGTTTTAGTACGGATCGAAGTGCTGCGGACTCAAGGCCCGTTGAAACCAATGAACGAGCGTCACCATGTCGAAGATAGGCACGCCCAACGACCGGTTCATCTGATGAGAGTAGGGGGTCAGATTGGTGCATTCGCAAACGATCGCCCCGATGGTGGGGTCGGATTTCACGAACTTTTCAGCGGTCTCGAGGACTTCGCGTTGAAGCACGTCGAACGGCACCGTGGCGTCCCCTTCGCGGATCGAGCGTTGAAATTCCGAACCGATCGGCATTCCGGCAACCGGCGTTTCGGGGTCCACCCCGGCTTTTTCAAGATACGCGGCCGTCAGTTGTTCTTCGGAGAACGTCAGAATGCCGACACGCTTGCCCTTGGGCAGAATGCGCTCGACCATGGGTGCCTGCAGCAGCGCGCTGGTCGCAACCGGCACAGAGCAATGAGCCGTCAGTTCTTCCTGATAGAGAGACAAAAAGCCGCAAGTGGTCGTGATGCCATCGACGCCCGAGGCGATCAGATCGTCGGCGGCCTCTTTGAACGGCTCCAACATATTGTGGTTGAGGAGATCGGTGACCCGGTTCGGAACGGCGCCCTGCACAATCCGGTATTGCACCGGGAACGGCCAGGTGCGCGCGTTTCCGATGTCGCCGTAAAACCGCTCGAAATAGGTTTCCAGCATCAGGATGCCGATGGAAACGCCATAGTAGACACGTGGTCGCTCAGTCATGCCCTGCTCCGCCGCCGCTCGCCTCTCCGCCGCTCAACATCGATATCGTACCACACGGTCGCGCGGGACACACGAATCCGAACGGGCGGGTGGGCCGCATGATCGACACGGATGACGGTTTTGCCGGCCGCCTCGCCACCCACGCCACCGCCGACCCATCGGGGTTGTTCGCAAGGTTTCGGGGAGACCCGGTCACCTATGGCGAGTTGGAGCGCCGTTCGAATGCTTTGGCCGACTGGTTGAAGAGAGACGGTATCGCCAAGGGCGACCGGATCGCGCTCATGATCCATAACTCTCCCACGGCCCTGGCGCTGCTCTTCGCGATTGCCAAGACCGGCGCGGTCTGGGTGCCGATAAACGTTCAGGCGCGCGGCGACAACCTGGCCTATGTACTGTCCCATTCGGCGCCCGACCGGTTGATTGCGGAACACGACCTGCTGCCGATTATAGATGACAGCGGCGCCGGATTGCCCGCGGACCGCATATGGACGCTGGGGGCGCCCGAGGCCGTCCGCGCGGTGGAACCTTTGCTCGAAAACCCGGCGGCGTTTTACGGCCCGCTTCCGGCGGCCGACGATCTCTTCGCCATCATGTACACCTCCGGCACGACCGGAAAACCGAAAGGCGTCATGGTGTCCCACCGCATGCTGCGGCTCTCCGGCGAAAGCATTGCGCTGGTATCCGGCGCAGGCGCAGGCGGGGGCGCAGGCGGGGGCGGGGGCGCAGATCCGGGAAATGTGTTTCACATGTGGGAACCGTTATTCCACATCGGCGGTGCGCAGATGATCGTGCTGCCTCTGATCTGCCCCTTGCATTTGGCCATGGTCGATCGCTTCAGCGCCTCCGCGTTTTGGAACCAGGTCCGCGAATACGACGTCTCTCATATCCATTTTCTCGGTGGAATCCTGCAAATTCTTCTGAAACAGCCGCCACAGGACCTGGACCGGTCCCATGGCGCGCGCGTGGCGTTTGGCGGCGGCTGCCCACCCGACGTGTGGCGCGCCTTCGAAAAACGTTTCGGCGTCGAAATCCGCGAGTGTTACGGCATGACCGAGGCCTCGAGCGTCACCACGTTCAACACCCGAAACGTGGTCGGTTCGGTCGGCCGGGCGGTTCCCTGGCTCGACGTCGCAGTGCTCGACGGCAAGGGAAACCCGGTAGCGGCCGGTAAACGCGGTGAGATCGTCGTGCGCGAAAAACTGCCCGGCGCCCTGACCACCGGCTACTTCCGAAATCCGGAAGCGACCGCAAAGACCCTGCGCGACGGATCGCTACATACGGGAGACATCGGCTCCTTCGATGCCGACGGAAATATGTATTTCCACGGCCGCGACAGCGACAATGTGCGGGTCCGCGGCCAGAACGTGACGGCCTGGGAGGTCGAGCACGTGGCGGTTCGGCATCCGGCGGTCGAAGACTGCGCCATGATCGGCGTGGCGGCGGAGGTCGGCGAGCAGGACATCAAACTGTTCGTCAATCTGAAGCATGGCGCGCATCTCGACCCGGCTGAGCTGTCGGGCTGGCTCGCGGCCCGGCTCGCCGGATACCAGAACCCGCGTTACATTGCGATTCTGGATGCGTTCGAGCGGACGCCGAGTCAACGGATCATGAAACACCGGCTTTCGGCGACGACCGGCGATGCCTGGGACAGGACCAAAGGCCTCGGCGAATAGGACCGGTTCAGCGTTCGGGTTCGTCCAGCAGCCGGCCTCTCAGGTCTTCCATATCTTCAAACACCCGATCGAAATCGCTGACGTCGAAACCTTGGGCCAGTTCGGGGCTGATGGCGTGAAGCTTCTCGCGGAGAATGCCGGTGTAATGCGCGCGGCCATCGCCATCGACATAAAGACCGTTGGTCTCTTCGAATTCCCGGTTCCAGCGCACGGCCTCCTCCCTGTCGAGGCCCTGTGGCAGGGCAAGCTCGAGACGGCTGTCGTGGCACTCGACCGGATACCCGCCAGGTAGGCCGTGCGGTCCGGGCGCGTGCCCCCGCCACGACCGTCCCGAAACCAGCGCCAGCATCATCGGAACGCCGGCGGCGCCGGACACATCGATGGCGGGCGCCTCAGTCAGCTTGACGCCGCGCAAGGTGTCGTAAACCTCGGCGATCTCCTCGTCGCCGATCCAGACCCGCGGCGGGCGGCCCTTTCGAACCTCCGGTTTATGGCGAAACGGCGTGATGGTCTGGTAATGGGCCAGCACCTTGAGGTGACCCGGCGCCCGTTCGTCGAGGGCCCCCGCAAACACCGAGGCCAGGATCGACACGTTGCCCATGCCGCAGGTGACCGGCAGATCGAGCGCCTTGATGATGGTATTTCCGACGTCCGGATAGGCACAGTTGATAAGGCGGCAGTCCGGGTCCACCGCCGCGATCGCCCTGGCGACCCGAACCGAAAACATCGTCTGGGTCACGGCCATGGCGCTCAAACCGCCTTCGGCGATCAACTGACTCCAGGCATTGCCCTTGATCGCGATGATCGCCGAGGCCTGGGGCGAGGCCGCCTGGACCACCACCGAGGGGCGCAGTTCGGCGATCAGCTCGCCCGCGCCATCGCCGTTGGAAAGATCCACCTGGCGCGATTGGAAGGTGACGGGGCGCTCGAATATGACGGCCCGCGCATTGCCCGCTGTTTTCAGCCAGTCGAGCCGTTCCAGGTTTCTACCGGCGACGGTGACATGGACCGGATCCTGGGCCGTCGCCGCGATATCGAAAACAATCCTGCCGGCGAAACTGCCGGTACCGAACACGATCAGATCTGTTGTCTCTGCCACCTGTTTGACCCCTTTTGGTTGGATTTTTTACGCCTGTCCGGCGGTTGCGGTGAATGCTTCGTCGAATTCGCTCTCGTGTTTTGCGGACCCTGTCCAATCGGCGTCCGAGAAGCGCGAAATGGCATAGGGATCGAGCGGCGTCGGCGTGACGCCATCGACGATCAACTCGCTCAGGGCGAGCCCGACGCCGGGGCTCAACTGGAAACCGTGACCGCAAAACCCGAAGGCATGAATAAGGTTGTCCGTCGTCTCGGAGCGGCCGATGACCGGCAGCATATCGGGGATATAACCCTCGATCCCCGACCAGACACGGATCACATGGACGCCCTTCAGTGCGGGCACGACCTCGCCCAGCCAACGCATGGTGTTGAGTGTTTTCACCGGCGACACCAGCGCGCGGTTGAGGACCGGATCCGATGACCCGCGCGGGTAGCCGGCGACCACCACATTGCCGCGCGCCACCTGGCGGAACATCACGCGGCCATCGACCGACTGGACCGCGTGCCCGACGAACAACGGCAGCGCCTCGGTCACGAACTGCGGTGGACCGGCGGCAAACATGGGCGCCGTCTCACCGAACATGGCGGCGATGTCGTTGGCCCAGGCGCCCGCGGCATTGACCAGATGGTCGCTCTCGACGGTGATCCCGCAATCCGTATTGATCGTGAACCCCGAGGGGCCTTTTTCGATCGACAGGACACGCGTCCGCTCCAGGATTTCCGCGCCGATGCCCGCCGCCGCGCGGGCAACCGCCGGCGTGGAAAGCCGGGGATTGGCGCTGCCGTCGCGGGCCGAAAAACTGGCGGAAACGATATCCTCGCCCAGCCACGGCCAGCGCTTGCGGATGTCCGGTGGCGCGAGAAGCTCGATCTTCAGCCCATGAGCATTTGCCTCGCTCGCGTATGTCTCAAGCGTTTGTGCTTGCGGGGCATCGTGCGCGAGATAGAGATGCCCGGTCGAGGCGATCTCGCAATCCTCGCCGGTCAACTCTTCGAAGCGCTCCCATAACTCCTGGGCACGAAGCGCCAGAGGAAACTCACTGGGGTGGCGTCCCTGAATTCGCAGGTTGCCGAAATTCACGCCGCTGGCCTGCTCGCCGACGTTGCCTTTTTCAATGACCGTGACCCTGTGCCCCCTGCGGCGCAGGAAAAACGCGGTCCAACAGCCCATAAGGCCACCGCCGATAATTGCGGTCTGGGGTCTCGTGGCGGTCATGAGCGCGGCTCGATCTCGAACGCCGATGATATAGGCAGCGGCTTTACCGGCGTCTGGCCCCTCAACCTGCCGATGGCCTCCAAGGGCTGTTGCAGTTTATCGGCGGCGATTTCCGCTGCCGCATGTTCGCAGAACCGGGCCTGGCAGCGTCCCATGCCGCAGCGGGTCATGGCCTTGATGCGGTTGATTTCCCGCGGCCCGAATTCCGCGCCGACGCTGCGGCGAATGTCGCCGGCGGTCACATTTTCGCAGCGACAGACCACCGTTGTGTCACCCAGACTGTTCGTCCTGGATACCGGCCATGAAAAGGCCCGGGCGAGGCCTTCCTGGAACCGCTTGAGGCGGCTGAGACGGCGCCGCAGTTGTGCCATCTCCTGCGCCGGAACACCGAGGCCGAAGTCGGACAGGGTTGCGAACGCTGCCAGCTTGCCGCTCAGTTCCGCGGCGTCGGCGCCGCCAATGGCCGCGCCATCGCCGGCTAGATAGATGCGCTCGCCGCCCCGGCCGTCGCGGTCGGTGACCGGAAACCACTGCCGAAAGATAGGGTCATAGCGGAAGCTGCAGTCTACCAGGGCAGCGAGTTGAGCCTCCGGACGCAAACCGAATCCCAACGCGGCGGCGGCGCACTCGATGGTTTCCTCGCGGCCGTGCCGGTTGCGAAACAGCACCGCACCAACACCGGAGTCGAGTTCGCTGCCGCCATTGGAGGCCAGAAACGCCGTGAGGTCGACCCCGTGCTCGAGTCTTATGCCCGCGCTGCGCAGCACTCGCATGTATGATAAACCGCGCCACAGAGTCGCGGGACTCGACGCGAGTTTCGGCAGCGCCATAACCTTGTCGCCGAAGCTTGTCGTGTCGAGGACCGCAACCACCTCGGCTCCGCTCAAGTGATTTTGTAGAGCCGCAAGGTAAAGCAGCGGGGAGCTACCGCAGAATATCACTTTGCGGCCGATCAGGTGCCCCTGATCCTTGAGCAGAACCTGGGCGGCACCCAGCGTGAACACGCCGGGTCTCGTCCACCCGGTGACGGGAAATACGCGGTCGGTTGCGCCCGTCGCCAGAATTAGCGCGTCGTAGCCGATCGATGTAATGCCTGACGGTCCATGCGTGTAGAGTTCGCCATCGTGTATGCCCCAAGCCAAGGTTTGCGGCCTGTAGTCGGCGCGCTCGCGCAGGCGCTCGACGCTCGCGTGAAAGCGTTGGAATTTGGTGTATTCCGAGCCTAGCAAGCGCGCCATATCGAGATCATCGGCGCCGGCCCGGCCGGGCTTTCGG
>PVMK01119345.1_pt1 | contig 17174 bp, 17 predicted proteins | sample 1853481 | NCBI WGS metagenome assembly PVMK01 (sample SAMN08533507, study PRJNA380276) | Marine sediment metagenome, whole genome shotgun sequencing project.
AGATCATTATAGGATTCGACCACTTCGCCGCTTACTGCCTGAATTATATCGCCGAGAATTATTTCCTCCCTGCTCTGGCGGGTCTCGCGGATTCCTGCCTGTTCCGCTGCACTGCCCGGCTGGACATTGATGACCAGCACCCCGTTTATTTCAAACCGTTCAGCAATCCGCTCGCTTGCTACGGTTATGCCAATGCCCGGCCTGATCACCCGGCCATGCCTGATAATCTCGGGTACCACCCTGTTCACCACGTCAACCGGTACTGCAAAACCGATGCCCGCACTGCCTCCGGAGGGGCTGTAAATTGCCGTATTGACCCCGATCAACAGTCCGGCACTGTCCAGCAGCGGTCCACCTGAGTTACCGGGGTTAATCGCCGCATCGGTCTGGATGACACCCTGGATGGTGCGGCCCGTAACAGCGTTTATTTCCCGATCCAGGGCACTGACTATTCCGGCGGTAATCGTATGATCCAGGCCAAAGGGGTTGCCAATGGCAAAAACTTTCTGCCCGACCTGCAGATTCTCTGAATCCCCGATAGGGAGGGGGAGTAATTGTTCAGGCGACGCTGAAATCTGCAAAACGGCAATGTCCTTATCCGGGGCAGCCCCGACCAGCACTCCTTTGTGGACGCTGTTATCGGCAAGGGTAACTTCAACGCGGCTGGCATCGTCGATCACATGGTAATTGGTGACGATCCTGCCCTCCTTGTCCCAGACAAATCCTGTACCGGTTCCCTGGGGGATCTCATATACATTGAGGCTAAAAATGGAACGCCTTAACTCGATACTGGTAATATAGACGACTGCCGGTGATGCAGCCCGGAACAGTTCAATGGTGTTTTTCTCATCTTCAGCCAGGTTGCCGCGGGCAGTTACCAACCGGGATTCGGCTTTCTTATTATAACGCACCCTGTCATCCTGGTCAGTTAACCACCAGAGTCCGAATATCACTAAAACCAGGATAAGCCAGGCAGGAAAACGACGTTTTGGATAATTAGATTGCTGCATCGTATATTTTTTTCTACAAATAGTTCTGCTTTAAAAATTTTCTGTCTGGTTTGCTCTATATTTGTAAGACAGGAAAAATGGTTGTGCAACAAGCAAATCAAACTTTCATGGCATAAAGCAGTTAGAAAATTAACGGGCAGGGAAAAACTATAGATTGAGAAGAACCTTGGCTATGAGAAAATACGCCAGTACCCCAAGGATATCAATTGAGGTTGTTACAAAGGGCCCAGTGGCTACTGCCGCATCAAAATCGAGGCGTCTCAGAATAAGTGGCACAAAAGTCCCGACCGTGGCCGCCAGAGTCATGACAAAAAGAACGGAAAGGCCGACAACCAGCCCAAGATTGGCCGGTTCGGCATACCCGAAAAAAGCCAGAATACCAAGAAAGAGTCCATAGACAGCCCCCAATATCATACCGACGCGCATCTCTTTGAAAATAACCTTGGAAGTCTCCTGCATATTCACCCGGCCCGTGGTTATACCCCGAATAATGATGGTACTGGACTGGGTTGCTATGTTGCCTCCCATACCCATGACAATGGGGATAAAGGCGGCCAGGGCCAGAACTTTCTGCAACTCTGCATCAAAATAGATGATAATGAACATGGCCAGCACTCCACCTATCCAGCTGGCAAACAACCAGGGCGCCCTGGTCATGGCATTATCAAAGGTGGATTTGAGCAGAATCTCCCGGTCCTTACCAGCACCGGCCATTTGCAGGAAATCCTCGGTAGCCTCTTCCCGGATAACATCGATGATATCATCCACGGTAACGATACCAACCAGTTTATAGCTGCTGTCAACTACCGGCACCGCAAGAAAGTTGTACTGGGAAATAACATGGGCCACCTCTTCCTGGCTGGTATCCGTGGCAACCGAGGTGACATTGCTGTTCATTATATTTTTAAGCAGCCGGTAGGGAGGATGCAGAAGCAGTTCACGCAGTGAAATAACCCCGGCGAGCTGGCCGTCACCATGGGTAATATAGAGATAAAAAGCCATCTCCATTTCTTCGCTGAATTCCTGGATTTTCTTGATCGTGTCGCCGGCGCTGAGTTCCCCGTCCAATGCCATAAAATCGGGTGACATGAGACCACCGGCTGTCTCAGGGTGATACTGCAGGAGCTCATCAACCTCTTCGCGGTCCTCCTTCTCCATGAGCAGCCTGATTTCATTGGCCATGTCCTCAGGGAGAGCTTCCAGCAGGTCGGCAACATCATCAGAGGCCATCTCGGAAAGGACCGCCACCATGAATTTGGGGGTCAGGTCATGTACCAGTTCCAACATGATAGACTGGTCCACTTCACTTAAAAACTCACCCACCAGGTCAGTCTGGGAGATAATATTAAAAATGTCCTTGCGCTCAACAGGACTCAAATGACGGAAAACCCAGGCCACATCTGCCGGATGGGTCTTATTGAGCAGCTTTAACAGATGGGCAACCGCGCCCCGGCGATTCAAGCGCCGGACGGTGTCGAGAATAACCATTCCCTCGTTGCCGATCAGTTCTTTTCTTACAGTTCTTTCCGTCATAACGCACACCAGACTGGTAAAATTTTTTCCTCTTATATCGCTTTACTGACTAACCAGTCAACTGATTTCACCCATCAATATTTCTATATTTAACCTTATTGCCAGAAAAATATACCCCAGGTATAGTCTATGAAATTTCTATTGTTAACCTTTTATTTTACTAAAAAAACCAATAAATACCCAGGATTAATTATTTTTTTCTCAAAACTTTACCAATACCAACAAAGATCAAATACACCATGCAGTCTTATGATGTAATTATTATCGGCGCCGGGCCGGCCGGCCTCGCCAGTGCAAAAATCCTTGCCGGGCATGGCTTGAATGTCCTGGTGCTGGAAAGAAAATCTACTATTGGGCCGAAGGTTTGCGGCGGCGGGATAACCTGGGCCGGCCTGATCAAAAGAGTCCCTGAAAAACTTATTGAAAGATCCTTCACAAGCCAGCACATCCAGTCTAACTTTCAGCGGACAGTTATCACTGCACCACAACCTATCATTGCAACAATCCGTCGGCAAGCTTTAGGGCAGTGGATGGCAAAGGAAACTTTACAGGCAGGGGCGACCATCAGAACCTCCTGCCTTGTTCAAAAGGTGACGGAACACTCTGTTGCAACGAACCTGGGTGATTTCCGATACCGCTATTTGATAGGTGCCGACGGCAGCACATCCATAGTCAGAAAATACCTGCAACTTGCGACGGAAAATGTCGGCGTGGGCATCCATTTTGAGGTGCCGGGCTCTTACGATACCATGGAATGGCACTTGAACAACTCGCTGTTTCAAAACGGCTATGGGTGGATCTTCCCATTCCGTGACATGACCTCAGTGGGGGTGTATGGCGCCAGGCCCCAAAACAATCCCAAAGAGATGCTGGCCAAGCTTAAAAAATGGTCTGGGGGACTGGGAATTTCAGTGGCCGGCTTAAGGCCCCGTGCCGGTTTGATCAATTTCGACTACCGGGGCTGGCGGTTTGGCAACACGTCTTGTTGGCGATGCTGCCGGCCTTGCCTCGGGGCTTGACCGGCGAGGGCCTTTACCCTGCCCTGCTTTCCGGTGAAACCACGGCTAAGGTTATTATAAACCCTGATTATGACTGCCGCGAATTAAATCTTCTCATCCGCAAACAGCAAAAACATCAGCAAATTCTGAGATTTTCTGCTAAACATAAGTTTATCAACATAGTTACCATGGAAATGCTCATTCTGGCACTGAGGACTGGAATACTGCCTTTCAGTCTGCTGGAGATGGCATAGAGATACAGAATATAAAGGGAACATTCAGAATGGCGACCGAAGAACACCGAACTAAACTTAAAAAAACCTTGCTGTACAACCTAATATTTCTCGGAGTATGCGCTTCCATCTTTCTCTTTCTCTGGAATGCACCGGAAGAGACCACCACCCACCTGCCCGATAATGAGAACCACGCAAGATTTATGAAAATGGATAAAAAGGCAGCTGAGAAATTCTGTGAAGAGTGCCACTCACCCGATGGCGAGGCCCCACTGCCCAAAGACCACCCGCCCAAATACCGCTGTCTTTTCTGTCATAAAAGATAGTCTTCGCCTCACCTAATTTTGCCCGGCAATGATTCTTGCCTTGGGTTCAGTAGCAACTATTCCTTTGCCGTTATTGAGGTTGTCACTTATTCCTCCTGGCATGATCAAATGCAAACAGTTCAACAGGAAACATAGCAGTATTTTTTATATAACAAGATGCTTTACTATTCATCCAATTTTATTGAATTTTATTTTTTATTAAGGTAGTTTAAAATGTTATCGGCTTTACTTGCCGATATATTTGAGGAATTACCCTTTCTTTTCTCATGTTGTCATGGGCTGAATGATGAAAAAACCTTCCAATAGTTCTAATTCTGAAGACTACATTTCGGTCTCCATATATAAAGACTTTTATTTTAATAAAAGCCTGGGCCTGCCGACTATCCTCAAGGAATACCCGAAGCTTGAAAAGGTTTTTGTAGAGAACCAGTATCTTGCCTGCATCACGGTACAGGTATCCCATCTGCAGAAAATTGAATACCAGTACGGCAGTGACCTGTACAATAAAATGTTATCCCGCATCACCGAGTTGCTGAAGACCTTGCGGGATGAGGACTTTCGAACAAACGATATTTTTGTGGTGGACCTGGTTGAACTGGATACCTTTGTCATCTTTCTCTCAGCCCCCAGAGAGCAGAAAACCCAGATCCTTGACCATATAGAAAACATTGCGGAAAGGGTGAGAATATACATTGAACGGGAAATCTTCAGGATGTTTTACCCGTATCTGAAGGAATACTCCCGGCCGTCAATCGGCTATGGACTGATCATTAAAAACCCGATGATCAACAACATGCGTCTCATCATGCAGTTGATCAACGACTCCCGGGAGATGGGCAGCTTCCTGACCCACAAACATGAATACAACAGCAGATATACTCTTCAACGGATTATCATTGAGCAGCAGATATACAGTGTTTTTCAACCCATCGTTGACATGGAGACCCTGGAAATCCTCGGTTACGAGGCACTGTCCCGGGGGCCGAAAGAAACTGAATTTGCCAGTCCCCTGTTGCTTTTCACCTTTGCGGCTGAATGTGGTCTTTCATTTGAACTTGACCGCCTCTGCCGTAAAAAGGCCTTTGAGTCTATCAGGGAGCTGAAAACAGACAAGAAGATTTTTGTCAACACCCTGACCATGACCATTCACGACCCTGAATTTCGAGGGGTCTATTTAAAAGAGCTTCTGGAGGATCTGAAGATAAAACCGGAAAATGTCGTGTTTGAGATCAGCGAAAAGATGGCCATTGACAACTACGACATGTTCCGCACCGCTATGCGTGATTATACCGATATAGGTATTGTCCACGCCAGTGACGATATCGGCACCGGGCATTCCGACCTTGAACGGATCATGGAGCTCAATCCCGGCTTTATGAAAATTGACCTCTCCTTTGTCAAGGATATAGACAAGAGTTACATCAAGCAGCAAATTGTCAAGGCCATGGTAACCCTGGCCAACAACATAAGCTCTCTGGTAATCGCTGAAGGCGTTGAGACAAAAGAGGAATATGAGAAGCTTAGAGAACTCAATGTAACCTACGGACAGGGTTACCTTTTTGCCAGACCGGCTGAAAAACTTTGTGACAAGATCAATGATTTCTAGTTAATCGATATATAATATCGGGAGATACGCTGTTATGCAGGAAACGACTATTGACGCCCCCCACCAACAGACAGAGAAAAAGGTCTTTCATAAGCGAAAAAAGCTTAATCTTAAGATCAAGCAGGATTTCCAGGTCTGGCTTCTTATTCGCATTATGGGAGCCATACTGGTAACCATAGGCATGGCAAGCATCATAATATATTTCTACTCCAGAACCGTGGTGGATGGCGATTTTCTCAGCCATGCCCTCAAGGTCAGAAGAATCAGCGAAGTGCTGCTGCCTGTCCTTTTAGCCGCTTCACTGACCAGTATTGTGGCTGGGCTGCTCATCGCCCTGTTCCTGCCTCAAAAAATTGCCGGTCCCATCTTCAGGGTTGAACAGGACCTGCAGCAAATAAGAGAAGGCGATCTCACGAAAAAAATTACCCTGCGGTGCGGCGACATACTGCAGGAACTTGCTCAACAAGTGAATATGACGGTTGCAGATTTACGTCATATGCTGCAGGAAGCGAAAGAGATTCAGGCAGATCTTGAACAAACGCTCTCTGATAACAGTTCCGCTGAGGTTGCCAAGGCTCTTGAAAAACAGAGACAAATCCTGGAACAGTTTAAAACCTGATCTTGCAACATCATGCATTGTAGTGGACTGCAGACTCCCGACCAATAACTATCTATACAGACCTTAAAGCGGAATAATCATTACTGTACTGCAAACAATCTCTCGCTCTCAAATCCATAGTAAATTGCATCCTTCTGGTTGATTTCTTGAAAATCAGCTTTTTTTCTTTGAACCCATATAGCAATACTGCCAAACAATAAAAAACCACTTATTCATCATATATTAACCGGAGGATAAAGTTCCTACCGTCAATGGATAATGTTATGCATAAATATTTGCCGGTACAGTCTAAGATAAAACTGTTCGCTGGTTTTCTGATTTGCATACTGTTATTGCAGTCAGTGAACACTTTCGCGCAAACCGCAGCAGATATTGTCAGGAAATCAGATGAAAAAATGCGTGGATTATCAAGCTATTCCGAGATGAGCATGCAGATTATCCGGCCCCATTGGACCCGCAGCATGAGTATGAAAGCATGGACCAAAGGCAACGATAATTCCCTGATACTGGTGACGGAACCTGCCCAGGGACAAAGGCAGCAGCTCACTGAAACGCGGCAAGGAGATGTGGAACTGGGTCCCAAGGATTGAAAGGATCATAAAGATTGCACCATCCATGCTGGGGCAGTCATGGATGGGTTCCGACTTTACCAATGATGATCTGATCAACCAGTCTTCAATAGTCGTGGACTATACCCATGAGATGTTGAGAGAAGAAGATTTTGACGGAGTAAAAACCTGGGTGATCGAAGCCAAACCCAAGCCCGACGCACCGGTAGTTTGGGGTAAACTGGTTATCTGGATCAGCCGGGAGGAGTACAATCAGCGCAAAGTTGAGTTCTATGACGAGTATAACGAACTCATCAATACTATGAGCACATATCTCGTCAAGCAACTGGGGGGCCGCAAACTGCCCACCAGGCAGGAAATGCAGCCGGCGGATAAACCTGGTCATAAAACCGTCATCATCCTGCATAAATCCCAGTTCGATTTCAACATTCCCGACAACTTTTTCTCCCAACAGAACATGAGGGAACTGCGTCTATGACGCAGAAATTCACAGTAAAGCTGGCATGGCGCAACATATGGCGCCAGAAACGGCGTACGTTCATAACTGCAAGCGCCATAGCCGGAGCAATGCTGCTTTCTCTTTTTATGCGATCCATGCAGGAAGGTTCCTATACGCATAACCTGGACAACGCTACACGATTCTATTCCGGATACCTGCAGCTGCAGCAGCCGGAGTTTTCCGACAATCAATCCATCGATAACCTGTTACCCGCTGATGATGATTTTATTGCTAAAATAAACAGTATCAAAGGAATCACCACCGCTGTGCCACGGCTGGAATCCTTTGCCCTTGGTGCGTCCGGTGACAAGTCAAAAGGGGTGGTGGTAATGGGCGTCGACCCCCAGTCTGAAGACGCCTATTCAGGACTTGCGGCGCGGGTCAAAAAAGGCAGCTATTTTAACAGTGATGTTGAAAAAGGTGTACTCGTTGGCAGCAAACTGGCTGACTATCTTGATCTGAAAATTGGTAACGAACTTGTACTGTATGGCCAGGGTTATCACGGCACGACCGCTGCCGGGCTTTATACTGTAACCGGCATAATTAGTTTCCCAAATCAGCAGATGGATTCCCGCATTGTTTATTTACCGTTGAAAACCGCCCAGGAGCTCTATCTGACCGGCAACCAGGTTACCGCCTGGGTGCTGCATGGCAAGAATGTAAAAAGTATTCCAGCCCTGGAAAAAGAGGCGCGTGCTCGAATGGGTAATGATGTAAAGGTAAGAAACTGGGCCGACATCTCTCCTGAACTGGCGCAGCAGATAAACCTGGACCGCGTCAGCGGAATATTTCTGGTTTTTATTCTGTATGGTGTGGTCGGTTTTGGACTGTATGCAACAATCGTCATGATGACATTGGAGCGCCAGAGGGAATTTGCTGTGATGCTTGCCACCGGCATGGTCCGGTCCAAACTGCAGCTGCTGGTAATGCTGGAGTCATTCTTTATTGCTCTGACCGGTGTGTTCATGGGTTTGCTGGTAACTCTGCCGATCCTCATCTGGTTCTATGCCCACCCTATCCAGCTCACCGGCAATCTGGCCAAAACCATGGAAGAGATGGGATTTGAACCGATCATCCCTTTTTCACTGGCCCCTGAACTGTTTATCAATCAATTACTGATTGTGCTGGCCATTCTGGCACTCTGTACCACTTACCCGCTGATCCGCATCGGCAAAATGCAATTGGCCCCGGCACTGAAAGGAAATCTCTGATGTTATTGAGGCTGGCCTGGAAAAATGTCTGGCGTAACAAGTTGCGCAGCTCAATTATGATTGCGTCCATGGTATTCGGTCTCATCGGTGTCATACTGATGGTAGGATTTGTGCGTGCCATGACCGCAAACATGCTGGAAAATGCGATCAAGTATCAGACTGCTCATTTACAGGTACATACTCCCGACTTTCTGTTGAATGAGGAATTGGCGGCCTGGCTGCCGCAGGCTGACCAATTGGCATTTGATATCCGGCAGCATCCGGGTGTGGCAGGTGTAGCCGTACGGCAGGTGGTAAACGGCATGATGGCTTCAGCGGCCAACAGCCGCGGTGTCCGGATCAACGGTGTTGATCCTGATAACGAGGCAAAAGTGACCGCTGTGGCAGAGAGAATTATCGAAGGTAAAATGCTGCCGGATAAGGGCCGAAACCCAATTCTGATAAGTAAACGGAGTGCAGAGAGGCTGAATTTCAGAATCGGCTCAAAAGTAATATTAACGTTCAGTGATATAGAGGGTGAGGTGACAGGTGCGGCCTTTCGAATAGCCGGTATATACAATACACCCTCAAGCAGCTTTGATGAGGGCAATGTGTTCGTCCGCCGCCGCGACCTGGCCAAATTGACGGGACTGGATCAGGCTCATGAAATCGCTATCCGGTTGACTGACGGAAACAGGCTGGCCAGCCTCAAACCAACCATTACAAACATGGTGGGCAATCGAGGACAGGTGCAGGACTGGGGCGAGATACAGCCTGTACTGGCCACCATGACCGGCACGATGAATATCTCGAATAACATAATGATCGCTGTTTTCGTTCTGGCGCTGGGCTTCGGCATTGTTAACATCATGCTGATGTCCGTATTTGAGCGCACCCGTGAACTCGGCATGATGATGGCCATCGGCATGACCGGTTCCAAGGTACTCCGCCTGGTGATACTGGAATCACTGTTTCTCGGCGGCGCCGGAGGGCTGCTCGGACTGACGGCAAGCTCCCTGTTGATCTTCCTGACCGGCCGGATTGGACTGCCTTTCGGAGCCATGGCAGAAGGACTTGGAGTTTATGGTGTGGACACCGTGCTTTATCCGGAGGTGCCCCTGTCTCACTATATTGGAACGCTGGCAATGGTTCTGGTTACCAGCTTGCTGGCAGCCCTGTATCCGGCTCACCAGATCCTCAAAAAACAGCTGAGCGAATGTCTTGCGGAGAAACATTGACATGACAATCACAATCGAACGACTGACTAAAATTTACAATTCGGATACCGACTACCCGGTAACTGCCGTTAACAATGTAAGCCTGCATGTCGGACAAGGTGAATTCGTTGCCGTGATGGGACCGTCCGGTTCCGGCAAAACCACCCTGTTGAACATGCTGGGGGGTATTGACCGGCCCACCAATGATGGCAGCGTGGTAATCGATGGAACCGACATTACAAAATTAGCTGACAAAAAACTGATCAGTTTCCGCCGCGATAATATCGGTTTTATTTTCCAGGACTTCAGCCTGCTGCCGGTATTGACTGCAATGGAAAATGTTGAATTCGTCATGCAGCTGCAGGGAAGGAGCCGCCAGGAATGTGAATCACGGGCTAAAGAACTGCTCAGCGAAGTTGGTCTGGGTGACCGTCTCAATAGTATACCAGGTAAACTGTCCGGCGGACAGCAGCAACGGGTGGCAGTAGCCCGGGCGCTGGCCCCTAAGCCTAAGTTTGTGCTGGCGGATGAACCCACTGCCAACCTGGATGCCCATACCACCCGTGGCCTGCTGGACATAATGCAGCAACTTAATGAAAAAGAGGCAACCACCTTCATCTTTTCCACCCATGATCCCCGTGTGATCGAACGCGCCCGGCGGGTGATCGTTTTCGAAGACGGTAAAGTTGCTGAGGATCGGATTCAGTGAGAATTCCATTTGCAGCCTTTCTACTGTTGGCAAACACTATCCTGGCAACCACTGCCGGCGCACAAATCCCCGGTGTTGAACCGGAAAACAGATTTTCCTTCAGCGGCTTTGTGAAATACCTGGTGCGGGCGTCAATTCCTGAGACCGGATCAACCGGCTGGGATCATCTCATCCACCAGCGTTTCAACTTTGAATACCGTTGGTCCGACACATTTTCGTTCACCGCTGGCATGCGCAATCGGGTGCTGTGGGGTGACAGCCTGGATATCCCTTCTTTTGATGAGTTGGTCACAACTGATCCCGGCTATTGGGACTTGTCATGGAACTGGCTGGACAGGGATAATACAATAGGCAACACGACCTTTGACCGGCTTTACCTGGATTGGCACCCGGGGGACTGGCAGGTACGTTTTGGCCGCCAACGCATCAATTGGGGCATGGCCACCTTGTGGAATCCCAACGACCTGTTCAATGTTTACTCGATGTTTGATTTTGATTACGAAGAGCGGCCAGGTACTGATGCGGTTCTCGTCAACCGCAATCTTGGTTTTGCCTCAAACGTAGAGATGATATGGGGATTTGGGGAAGACTGGGACGAAACAAGCATGGCTGGACGCTACCTTTTCAACACAAACGGCTACGACATACAGATTCTGGGCGGTAAGCAGCAGATCGATCTTGTTATCGGGGCAGGTTTTGCCGGCAGTCTCGGCGGTGCCGGCTTGAGCGGTGAGTTAAGCTACTTTTATCCGTATCAGGATGAATGGCGTACCATAGAACAGGACAGTTCCACAGTTGCCACACTGGAGACTGATTACAATTTCGCATCCAGGCGCAATTTGAGTTTAAGGGCCAGCATACTCTATATAAGCAATCCTCAAGAACCGAATAATGCGTTGATTTTTTTAAACAGACCGCTGACCGCCAAAAGTATAAGCTTTACCGAGTGGACCGGATACGGCGAACTGGCTTTCGACATCACATCACTCAGCCGTCAGACAATCGGCGCAGCCTTCTACGATGATGGTTCCTGGTACTTGACGGCCACCAATGCATACTCTTTAGCGGATGACTGGCAGCTGCTGCTTGTATGGCAACATTATGACGGCAGTTCGGACAGCCTGTTCGGTAAGGACCCTGTTGACATGATATACGGCCGCATCGGCTGGAGTTTTTAAAATTCTGCATATTTAATCTCAAGTAAATCTGAATTGCCATCTCCCTTCCTAAAACCATTCCCCTTGACAAAGTTATCAAGACCATTGTAAGCAAAACCAACTGGTTGGCAGTTTATCATATACCTGTTGTGTTATTTTCCAGCAGGGATGGATTTGTTGTATAAATGGCCTGATGATTTTTTTGTCTGTAATCTGAAATGAGAAAAACTCCCCAAAAAAAAGAATCCAACCCCGTAAAGCTTGTCTGGCTCATTACCATACTCAGTTTCTGCGTCGGGGTTTTCATGGTGGCAATAGTCTGGAAAACCCTCACTGACATCAGAATTGACAGAGAAAAGCTTTTCAGAATGAAAGAAAGCTATACATCAATACGCACTTTGCATGAAAAACACCTTGTTCAGGAAAAGCTTGATCTTTCCAGCCTGCTTGACGGCAACGTTGAAGCTGGTGCTTTTCCTAAAACCTCTCCGATATTCAGGCTTGTTGAAGAGTATCGAAAAGTTGCGGGAACTCCGAAGTCCTCTGCGGTTTTTAGCCAGCTCGAAGAATCGTTGCTGACTCTGGCAAACCTGAGGGGCAAGTTCACCCGTTGGGCCCTTGACTACAATCGCCTGAAAGGACAACTCCCCATTTCCCAAAAAGAGGTGGGGTCAATTCTTGACCGAATTGAGGAAACAGTGGCGAAGGAAGAGGAAAAACAGTGGCACAATCGATCAGCAAGGATCCGCCAATTCAAACGGCAAAAAGCTGAAGACGCTGAACAGCTTATTGCCCAGACTATCAGGGACCTCGACTCATCAACTGACTTATCCGTCATCAGAAAGAATATTGCGGATCTGGCATTATTGAGCGAACGTTTGCTCAGCATTACGGATTTAAGCAGTCTCGAAGACCTCAAGGATGACCGGTTGAGAACACTCCTTTTTAAAATACGGCAAAACACAAAAACATCAGTTCAGACAAACAATGTGCCCAAGGTAATACTCAACAGATTGCTGGATGATTATGAAACTGCAATGTGCGGCCTGGACTACAGGATTTATAACGAACACCGGGAAATTATTCTTGGTTACGAAGGGTTGTATGGCACCTATCTCGACCTGCTCAACATGGAAAATGAGCGCCAACTATTGCGAACTGAAGTGGTTGAAATTTTTGACTCGGTCAACCAATCCCTGCAGAAAGTCACTGAGGAGACAGAAATTATTGCCCAACAGGAGGCAACTAAGGTTGAAGTAGTACTTGGTCAGACCTGGCGGACCATGTTTATAATCTGGCTGGTTACCAGTATAATATATGCCCTTCTGGCCTATGAGATAATAATGGCTGCCAAGCAGCAGATCAAGGCCATTGAGGATTCAAATATCGAGTTGGACGAACTGACTAAAGAATTGCGGAAATCTGAAGACAGTCTGCGCCGTCTTTCTTCCGACCTCCTCCATGTCCAGGAAAACGAACGGCGTCGAATTGCCTTCGAACTGCACGATGAACTTGGACAATCCATGGCCGCCCTGAAACTACAGGTAGGTGCTATATCAAGAAAGCTGGGGATTTCTCCCATCGAGAAAATCCAGGAAGAATGCCAGGAAATGCGCCAGAACATAAATGACATAATCGAAAATGTCCGGAGGCTGGCCAGGGACCTGAGCCCGGTTGTTCTTGACGACCTTGGTTTACAGGCGGCGATTGAATACCTTGTTAATAATTTCTCAAAACTTTATAATATTGATATCTGGCACAAAACTACAGACATAAACCATCTGTTCGATGAGGAATCCCAACGGATCATCTACCGGATTTTACAAGAGGCCCTGACAAATATAGGTAAACATTCGCAGGCCGATAATGTATCATTGATGCTTGAGGAAAAAGAAAGGCAGGTTTGCTTCACTATCAGGGACAACGGCAAGGGGTTTAATGTGAGCGATACTCTTCAGAAAATAGACGCGGACAGGGGTATGGGCTTGGCAACCATGTCTGAACGGGTTCGGATTCTGGGAGGTAAACTTGATATACAGAGTAGGATTGGTGGGGGCACCATAATTACTTTTTCTACTCCTATCTGAGACCAGGGGGAGACATTATGGCTAAATGTAGCATAATAATTGCTGACGACCATGTATTGATCAGGCAGGGTCTGAAGAAACTTATTGAAGAAAACAAATCTCTTGAAGTTGTGGGAGTGGCGGGCGACGGGCTCGAATTGCTCGACCTGCTGGAGAAAACCACTCCTGACATGATCCTCCTTGATATATCCATGCCCCACTTGCGTGGTATCGAGGTGATCAACGAAGCCAAGAGGCTTTGCCCCAATGTCAAGATACTGATGATAACCATGCATAAGACAGAGCAGTACTTTCTCTGTGCCATGTCGGCCGGGGCGGATGGCTATCTTTTAAAGGAAGATTCCGACACGGAGTTGTTGGCTGCTATTGATACTGTAATGGACGGTGAATTATATATCTCACCGTTTCTGGGAGAACAATTCTCCGATGAGGTTATCCGCCAATACCGGGAAAAAGGTGTATTCCCATGCGAGACCCTGACCAACAGAGAAGTCGAGGTTTTAAAACTGGTGGCAGAGGGCCTTACCAGCAAGGAAATTGCCGATATCCTGTCGATCAGCATCCGGACAGTTGAACACCACCGGGCAAACCTCTTGAAAAAACTTGAACTGAAAAATACAGCCGACCTGATAAAACATGCGATCCAGAACGGTTTTATAAATACGACAACATAAGTTGTTCATTTTTTATATCTACCTATATTCCTAACAGGATTACTCAGTATTTTTCATGTGGAACCTTAAGATAATTTGTCTCGCAGACTATCTTCTATTCAATATTTGCTGTACAGAAAACCTGCAACAACCTGACAAAGATTATCGATTATTGGGTAATAAAACCGAGTCTCACAATGCTTCCTTGTTGTAAATATCTTCAAAACATTGACCATCCTGATTCCCCGCACACCCACCAAGAAGCGTTCCCTCCTGATACAAATTATTATATAAAATCAACTAGTTGGAACCCTATAATTATATTGATTTTTTCCTGCCGTATAGGTACAACCACCTATGTTTTTTCTACATTGTAGCCCAACGAACACTTGACAGCATAATATTTATACTTTAGAGGTTATATATATCCGTTTTTACATACTGACGTCGCCATTATAAAAAGTGGGGCTGTTGCGTCCCACTTTACATATATTCATCGTCTCCATGGGCTATAATCTAGTTATCAATAAATTATAGGAGGTGTGTTATGGGTATATCTCGACGTGACTTTCTTAAATACTCTGGAGGCGCTGCTGTTGCCGGAACAGTGACAGGTCTTACTCCAGGGGAATCCCAAGCCAGAGAAAGAGAAAACCGTATTAAGGGGGCCAAAGTTACCACCACCATCTGCCCTTATTGTGCAGTCGGCTGTGGTATGATCGTCCATACCAAAAACGGCAAAGTGATAAACATTGAGGGAGACCCCGAGCATCCGATCAACCAGGGCACTCTCTGTTCCAAGGGGGCATCACTTTACCAGATCGCCAACAATCCCACCAGAGTCAAAAAACCCATGTACCGCGCTCCCGGAGCTGACAAATGGAAAGAAGTTGAATGGGACTGGGCATTTGATGAAATAGCTAAGAGAATCAAAAAAACCCGCGACGAAACCTTTGCCCTGAAAAATTCTAAAGGACAGGTCGTCAACCGCTGTGATGGTATCGCCAGCGTAGGAAGCGCTGCCCTTGACAATGAAGAATGCTATATCCTGCAAAAGTGGCTTCGCTCCCTTGGGCTTGTCTATATAGAACACCAGGCCCGTATCTGACACTCCGCAACAGTTGCGGCTCTGGCAGAGTCGTTCGGACGCGGTGCAATGACGAATCACTGGATAGATATCAGAAACTCTGATGTTATCCTGATCATGGGCAGCAATGCTGCTGAAAATCATCCAATATCTTTCAAATGGGTTTTAGAGGCTAAAGAAAAAGGCGCAACGCTGATCAGCGTTGACCCAAGGTTCACCAGGACATCCGCCAAGGCTGACATATACGCGCCAATGCGTTCAGGAGCAGACATTCCGTTTATCGGTGGATTGATCAACTATATAGTCCAGAATGAACTATACCATAAAGACTATGTCCGTCTTTACACCAATGGACCATTTCTTTTGAATGAAAACTTCAAAATGCCGGGTGAACTGGATGGTGTTTTCTCGGGATATGATGCCAAGAAGAGAAAATACGACAAAAAAAACCTGGGCTTTCCAGAAAGATGCTGAGGGAGTTGTAATTAAAGATGAGACAATGAAAAACCCGAATTCTGTTTTTCAACTCTTGAAAAAGCATTACTCGCGCTATGATATCGACACTGTTTCATCGATAACCGGAACCCCCGAAGATCTGCTGGAAAAAATTTACAAAACGTATGCTTCAACCGGTAAGCCGGACAGGGTTGCCACCATCATGTATGCCATGGGCTGGACCCAGCATACTGTAGGCACCCAGAACATCCGGGCCATGGCCATAGTGCAGCTGCTGCTAGGCAATATGGGCAGACTCGGCGGCGGAGTCAATGCCCTCAGGGGAGAAAGCAATGTACAGGGTTCCACAGACCACTGCCTGCTCTTTCACATCCTGCCAGGTTATTTAAAGACGCCCAAGGCATCCCAGCCAACGCTCAAGGCCTATAACGACAAGTATACCCCCACGACCAAAGAACCGAACAGTGCCAACTGGTGGGGCAACTATCCGAAGTATTCAGTCAGCTTGCTGATGGCACACTATGGCATGAGCGCCACAAAGGATAATGATTTTGGCTATAGCTGGCTCCCTAAATTAGATGACGGCCAGAACGCCTCCTGGCTCATGATTTTCCATGAGATGATGCAGGATAAATTCAAAGGCTTTTTTGCCTGGGGCCAAAACCCTGCCTGCTCGGGTTCGAATGCCGGCAAGGTCAGAAAAGCCATGGCCAAGCTTGACTGGCTGGTAAACGTAAATCTTTTTGACAACGAAACCGGTTCATTCTGGCGTGGCCCCGGAGTCAATCCCGCTGATATCAAAACAGAAGTTTTCCTCCTGCCCTGCTGCGCCTCCATGGAAAAGGAAGGCAGTATCACCAATTCAGGCCGCTGGGGCCAGTGGCGCTATAAGGCCCAGGAGCCCCAAGGGCAATCATTGCCTGATTCCGAGATCATCAACGACCTGTTTTTCAGGATAAAGACCCTCTATGAAAAAGAGGGGGGCGCCTATCCGGATCCGGTTACCAAGCTGGCCTGGGACTATGGCCCAAAAGACGCCAGCGGCAAGGTCACTGAGGTGGATACGCATCTTATTGCCAAAGAGATAAACGGCTATTTCCTTAAGGATAAGGAGGTAAAGGGAAAACTCTATAAAAAAGGCACCTTGGTGCCGAGTTTTGCCTTCCTGCAAACCGACGGTTCAACATCCTCCGGCAATTGGCTGGACTGCAATTCATACACCGAG
>PVMK01129501.1_pt1 | contig 17174 bp, 15 predicted proteins | sample 1853481 | NCBI WGS metagenome assembly PVMK01 (sample SAMN08533507, study PRJNA380276) | Marine sediment metagenome, whole genome shotgun sequencing project.
TATATGCTATATATGAATGGTAAAACACTATCCCAAATCGAAAAGAAAATAGAAAAAATCAAGCAGCAGCTTGTAACTATTCAGAAATTTGTTCCTCGATCGAGTCGACAAACTCCGATCTCACATATTCTGTACGGCTTTTCATTTTATGGGTATAGCTGAGCTGATAATAAGGGCCAGTCTTATCTTTGGGTTTGCGATATTGGCGGGTGAGGCTGCCGGGCCTCATTTGTTGAATGGTTACAAGCTGTTGCTTGATTTTTTCTATTTTCTTTTCGATTTGGGAAAGTGTTTTGTCATTCATGTATAGCATATATATGCTATATGGAGGAAAATGTCAAACTACTTTTGCGGAAAATAAAAAATAATGAGTTGGTGAAGGGGTTAAAATCGGTTCAGGGGCTTTTTCGACAGTCTCTCAGATAACATTAAAAATTCAGCACACTTCAAAAGTCAACATAAGCGATAATAATGTTAATTATTGCTAAGCTAAAAAAAGTATATATAACCTTTAGTTATGTGAAAAGAAGAGTTTTTGACTATTGGTACGTTTAATAATAGACTTTTGTCAAATTAAGTTAAAACTGGATTATGATTATTGTAAGGCCAAGTTCAGGTTTTACCAGCAGACAACTCATGAACTATGATTTACTTATACCCAAGCTTGCGCAGTGACTTAATATCTTTTCGCCATTTAGGTTTCACCTTAACCTGTAGATCCAAATAAACTTTAAACCCTAAAAATCTCTCAATCTCAAATCTTGCATCACGCCCAATCTTTTTTATCATTGAACCGCCTTTGCCCACCAGAATTCCTTTTTGCGAATCCTTCTCAAGGTAAATAGTCGCACTAATGTATGCACCGCCATTTTCCCTTTCAGTCATGTCTTCAACCACAACTGCAGAACTATAAGGTATCTCCTCCCTTGTATTGTTATAAACCTTCTCCCGGATAAATTCAGAGATAAAATCTCTCTCGATCTGGTCTGACACAATGTCCTCCGGGTAATATGCAGGAGAAAAAGGCATCCTTGATACCGTCTCTTTTAGCAACACATCCACATTATCCCCATTAAGCGCAGAAACTGGAAATATCTCTTCAAAATCCATAATACTGCGATAATATTCAATGATTGGGAGAAGTTCTTCTTTTTTCACTAAATCAACTTTATTCACAATCAGAAAAGTTGTCTTGTTCTCAGCTTTTACCTTTTCAATCAACTCAATCTCATGTTTTTTAGGTTTTAAACATTCAACAATTAAATAAATAACATCTGCGTCCTTAAAACTCTTTAAAACAGAGTCCACCATAAACTCTCCCAGACTGTCCTGAGGCTTATGCATCCCTGCCGTATCCAGAAATATGATCTGAGCTTCATCCGTGGTATAAATACCCCGCATCACCCCTCTTGTGGTCTGTGGTTTGGGTGAAACAATTGCAAGCTTTGAACCCATGATCTGGTTTAAAAGCGTCGATTTACCCACATTGGGCAGACCCGCAACAGAGACGTATCCCGCTTTAAAATTTTCTTTATTTTTCATAATTAAAACCTGTTAATAGAGAATTATTAATAGTTAGTTTTATCAAGCATCTAGCCTCCAGCTTGCTCATCTCTAAATGTTTCAAGGGTGTACCGATAATATTCATCAACTATATTCTCCTGCTCAGCCGTCTGGGGGCAAGCTCCCACGCTTAAAACTTTCTTAGAAGCAGAACGAGAATCCATACCGATTTTTATCAGATACACAATCAGCACCGTACCGGTTCTGCCGATACCGGCAAAACAATGGACCAATACTTTACCACCCGCCGCGATCTCTCGGTTTATCCAGTTGACAACATCTTTCAGCTGTCCAAGTTCAGGAGTCCCAAAATCAACAACAGGGGAATGCAGGACCTTAAATCCGGCTTTCTTTTCATGTCTTACGATATCTTCAAAAGAGGTTTCCTGTAAGTTAACAACTGCGGTTATCCCCTCAGCCTTCCATATCATCAGATCCACGTCATCCGGCATTGGCGCTTTCGCCAGTTTTCCTGGAATTAACCACTTTATTTTTGAAGAAGGATTGGCTTTAATCAATGAACACGCCTTATGACTTCTAGTTACAGTTATAAAATGTCAGAGTTTTGACCTGTTACACATTACCTGCCACCTGGTGTTTCACTTACCCGCCTTTTTCACCCTGGCCCAGGCATCACGAAGAGTAACCGTTCTGTTATAAACCGGTTTTCCCTTTGTCGAATCTTTATCAACACAGAAATAACCAAGCCTTTCAAACTGACAGATGTCTCCGGGGACTGCATCAGTGAGTGAAGGTTCAACAAAGCAAGTCACGGTCTTAAGCGAATCCGGATTTAAGTGAGACTTGTAATCTACCTCTTTATCCTCACAGGGGTTTTCCACATTAAATAAACGGTCATACAATCGGGCTTCCGCCTGAACAGCGTGTTCGGCTGAAACCCAGTGAAGAGTTGCCTTGACTTTCCGGCCGTCCGGAGCGTCACCGCCTTTTGTTTCAGAGTCATAAGTACACCTAAGCTCAATAACCTCTCCTGCTTCGTCCTTAACCGCTTCAACACAGGTTATAAAATAAGCATAACGAAGACGGACCTCGCGTCCGGGTGCCAGACGAAAGAACTTCCTTGGCGGATCTTCCATAAAATCTTCTCTTTCAACGTAAAGCACCCGTGAAAAAGGCACCTTCCGGCTGCCCTGATCAGGGTTTTCAGGATTGTTTACTGCATCAAGTTCTTCGGTTTCGCCCTCAGGATAATTTTCAATAACCACACGAAGCGGATTCAAGACTCCCATAACCCTGTCTGCACTCTTATTAAGATCTTCACGCACACAATGCTCAAGCAAAGCGACATCAACCATACTGTCCTTTTTGGCCACACCTATCCTGTCACAAAAATTCCTTATTGAAGAAGATGTATATCCTCTACGTCGCATACCTGACAGGGTCGGCATCCTCGGATCATCCCAGCCTGCAACATAATTATTCTCAACAAGCTCCATGAGCATACGCTTACTCATTACTGTATAGGTAAGGTTTAACCTGGCAAACTCTATCTGCTGAGGATGAGACAAGGTATTTAGTTCATCAAGCACCCAGTCATAAAGCGGTCTATGGTCCTCAAACTCAAGGGTACAGAGAGAGTGAGTAATATTTTCAATGGAGTCAGAAAGACAATGGGTAAAATCATACATCGGATAGATCTGCCATTTGTCTCCTGTCCGGTGGTGTTCGGTATTTTTCATAATACGGTAAAGAACCGGGTCCCTCATATTGAGGTTGGGTGCTGACATATCAATCTTAGCCCTTAACACGCATGACCCATTCTCGAACTCACCGTTTTTCATCTTCTCAAAAAGCTCAAGGTTTTCCTCCACTAACCGCTCTCTGTAAGGGCTGTTTCTCCCGACTTCTGTAGGAGTTCCACGATACTGCCGCATCTCTTCAGGACTCAAATCACACACATATGCTTTGCCCTTAATTATCAATTGTTTGGCAAACTCATAAAGCTTGCCAAAATAATCAGACGAATAAAAAAGCCTGTCTTTCCAGTCAAAGCCAAGCCATTTGATGTCCTCCTTGATCGAATCAACATATTCAACATCTTCCTTGCTCGGATTGGTATCATCAAAGCGAAGATTACAGGTCGCGCCTTTGTTCTCAAGCGCAACACCAAAATTAAGACAGATTGATTTCGCGTGTCCGATATGAAGATAGCCGTTTGGCTCAGGCGGAAAACGGGTTGCCACACGTCCGTCATTCTTTCCCTTATTCACATCATCTAAAACCAGGGTCCTTATAAAATCCAGTGAAGATAAATTGTCATTTTCATTCATTAAAAATCCTTATATTTTTTTAAAATTAATTAGCTAAAATCCTACTTTTTAGATGCAACCCTCAATCCAATAATAGCTTACTTTTTAAATTCCTGCTCAGCTTCCTGATACAGCTTATCCTGAGAAGACTCATATCTGGGTGAAAAGTGAAACACCCGGAGCTCTTTCACCCCTGCTTCACGGGCAAGAAATCCAGCCTGCTTTGCAGTAAGATGCCCTCTTTCAGAGGCTTTTTCTCTGTCTTTGTCCAGAAACGATGCTTCACAAAAAAGCAAATCTGCATTTTCAGCAAAGGATATGATCTTTTCAAAGTTAGCTTCCGTACCCCGGCAGTCAGACACATAGACAATTTTTTGGCCTTTTGATATTGTCGCAATCTCATCCTTTAGTTTTAAGAGAGGCACCTGTTCAATTACCCGGCCACCGGTTTCCTTCTCAGTGATAGAAACCATGAAATCATCGGGTTCATCCCGCCAGACTGCATCTTTAAAATCATTAAGCCACTTTCCACAGGGAAAACCGAGTTTTATCAATTTATCTTTATTGATGTTTATATGAAACCGTTCCTCAATTGAATATGCAAGAGATACTATCCTGTGATCAAGGCCTGCTGCACGAACAGTATAACAGGGAGTTGAATCAATTTCAGTTTTTTAAAGGATATTCAGAAATCTCACTCGCCTTAAATTTTTCATTACATATAAATCTGATCTGTTTAAAACTATCAGAGTTTATTTCTGTAACATCTACAATAAACGGGATACCCGGCAACAAGGTCCCAGGTATATCCTTTAAGTTTACCCTTAACATTTTCAATAATACCTTCAGGTCCAAACAGGTGAAGCGTCTTGTCACGTGAGAGGTTTAAACGGATCAGATGATCAAACCCCACAAAGTGATCCATATGAGTATGCGATACAAAAGCATGGGTTACCTTTAACGAGCTCTCCCGGACTTAAACGCTAATATCCCCAAGATCAAAAAGCAGTGCTTTTTTCTCATTTGCCAGCCGGACATAAAGCGCAGGATCTCCAAAAGGCTGGTTTAATAATTTGTATTCAAACATTGGGGTCATGGTTCACAGTTTTATGTTTTTTAAATTCCGACTATCTGACTAGTTGATCAAAGCCCAAATCTCTCTCTGGATTTTCTCAAGATCATCGTACAGCCCTTTGAATTGAACAAGCCGGTCCCTTTTGTCCAGCTCATCCCTTAAGGCCTTACAGTTAACCTTAACACAGGGAAAAGGCCTGATCTCAACCGGCAGCACACAGCCTGTTTCACCCAGAAAAGCGCAGCCTGTTTCTATGCCATGATCAACCTTCAGATCAAAAGGCGCATCATAAAAAGATCTGTAAATAAAGTAATCATTCTCAGTAAAAAACCCCTCAACCGGCATGCACTGACAGCACGGCGCTTTACAGTCCCTGCATAAAAGCGGTGTTATATCATCAAACAGCTGACGCATCTCTTTCCTGCACAAAAGCAACTCTTTTTGCAATCTCATCAAACTTTTTAATGTTATCCGGATATTGCGACCGGTATTTCTGGTATTTCTCTTCGAGTACTTCAATTCCCATAACCTGATCCATCTTTAAGGTTCGACTGTGTAATCATTATATAGTATAATATATATGCGTATATTTCAATAAAACATCGGCCTTCTATTATTATGATTGTGTAAAAAATACTTTTTTGTTAGACTCATAAAGCTAAACATCAGACACAAAATCACTCATTTAACCTCATAAAGGTACACGAAATATGGATCAGGTAAGAGTAAGATTTGCCCCTTCACCAACCGGATATCTTCATATCGGCGGAGCACGGACAGCACTTTACAACTGGCTTTTCGCCAGACAAAACAACGGGAAATTTATCTTAAGAATCGAAGACACTGATGCTGAGCGTTCTACAAAAGAATCTATTCAGGAAATCCTTAACGGACTGACCTGGATGGGCCTGGACTGGGATGAAGGACCATTTTTTCAATCAGAACGCATTGACAAACATAAAGAAGCCGCGCAGAAAACTTTTAGACAATGGCAATGCTTATAAATGCTTCTGCACCAAGGAAGAGCTGGATATAAAAAAGAAAAAAGCACAGGAAGAGAACAAACCCTTCAAAGACATCGGCGGCTGCAGGGACCAGTCTCCCGAACAAATCAATGAAAAGGAAGCTCAGGGCATCCCTTATGTTGTTCGTTTTAAAACCCCGGACAAAGAGGGCTGCGTCTCTTTTGAAGACACTGTTTATGGAAAGATCGAAAAACAGTACCGGGATCTGGAAGACTTTGTGATCCTCCGCTCAGATGGAAGTCCGCTCTTTATTTTAAGTAATGCAGTCGATGACCATATTGACGGAATGACCCATGTTATAAGAGGACAGGACGGACTCGGTAATACCCCCAAACAGATCCTTGTCTATAACGCGCTGGGTTACAAACCACCAATTTTTGCGCATATCTCGCTCACCCTTGATACCAAAAAAGCTAAAATATCAAAAAGGAAACACGGCAATGTAGTAACAGTTGCATACTACAGGGAAAAGGGGGTTCTTCCCTGGGCCTTGTGCAACTTCCTTCTGCTGCTGGGATGGTCAAACCCCGACGATTTGGAATTTTTCACTAAAGAAGAACTGATAAAAGCATTCAACTTAAAAGGAATTGCCCGTCACAATTCGGTCTTTAATTATCACCCTGGAGATGAAAAAAACTGGACCGACCCAAAAGCAATTTCAATGAACGCACGCTATATCAGCTCGACCCCTATTGAAGAGCTGGTGCCCTTTATCCGCGAAGAACTCAAGTCTACGGATCTCTGGGATGATGCCTATGACAATGATAAAAAAGCATGGTTTGAAGAGACAATTGCTCTTATACGTACCCGGCTGCACACGATAAAAGACTTTTCCACAAAAGGCCTGCCCTACTTTGCAGATGAATTTCCATTTGAGGAAAAAGCAGTAAAGAAAAACTTAAAAAAAGATGAGAACTTAAAAAAATATCTTCCTGAAATGGCAGACAGATTTGAAAAGCTTGAAAACTTTGACCTGGAAAATACAGAAAGCACTGTACGTGATATATGTGAAGAACTGGATATAAAACCAGGTCTCATCATCAATGCTGTCAGGACAGCTGCAACAGGCCAAAGCGCAGGCCCCGGCCTTTTTGAGATAATTGTGACAATTGGAAAAGAAAAAACCATTGAAAGAATCAGAAAGGCAGTGAATCTTATCTAAAGATTGAAACTAAGCACTCACCAGTCAGTAACGAATGTGCAGTAAACAGTTAACACACAAAACTCATAAGCTTGAAATCAGCATCAGGACTTAAGGCAATATGAGAAGAATATACATACCCAGAACATTAACAGTCCTTTTATTTCTGTTACTAGTATCAACTGTACCCGCATGTTCAGAAGACAAAGAACCACCCCTGAAACCCGCTCAAAAAATACATCCCTCTGACGGTCTGGGAACAGCGACCATTACCCCGACCGAAGATGTGAATGCCGGAACATTACATACCTGGAAAATAACCTATATAGCTTCAGAAAAAGGAATTGCTACTGGCGGAGGCATAGTCTTCCAGATTTCACCTTACTGGGGCTGGACACCGCCCCAGAACATATCGCCACAGCAGCCTGGATTTGTAAATATAATCTGTTCAAACAATAAAACAAAACCGAATATTGAGTTAAACAGCAGAAACAAATATATCCTGGTAAGGTTTAATGGTCAGCCGCTCAAAGACGGTGAACAAATCACGCTGGTTTACGGTGATACCCAGGGAAAATTCAATAACGCAAAATCGCGTTCAGATATTTATGCTGAAAATGATGAAAGATTTATCATTAAGGTTGACGGAGATGGAGACGGTTATTTTGCTCCCATAAAAAATCATCCTAAAATCAGCATTCTGCCCAACACTGCTATATTTTTTAATGTTACTGCTCCCTCATATGTTATGCCCAATAAACCCTTTAAGGTGATAACATCTGCCCTTGACAATGCCGACAACTGGGTGAAAAACTTCAAACAGAATATCAATCTAAGCTCTTCACCTGAAGGCATAACGTGCAAAGAGATCTTGCCTGAGAATAATGAACGACTGTTTGAATGCAAGGCTGAAAAAGAAGGATCTTATTTCATAATCGCGAGAAATGACGATAATTCTCTAAATGGTGTATCAAATCCTGTAATATCTTCAGAAACAAAACCTGCATTAAATCTCTATTGGGGAGATCTCCACGGCCATTCAAATTTAAGTGACGGTACCGGTACACCTGACAACTATTTTAATTATGCCCGTTTCGCAGCAGGTCTTGATGTAGCGGTATTAACAGACCATGATGCCTGGGGCTTTGATCGGCTTGACGAAAATCCAGAAATATGGACTTTTATAAAAAACAAAGCTGAAGCCCATCATAAAAATTTTGAATTTATAACTTTCTCCGGTTATGAATATACCAACTGGACTTCAGGGCATATGCACGTCATTTTTAAAGACAGCAAATCTCCTCTTTTAAGTTCAAGCAACCCGGCCTATAATAACCCGGATAAATTATGGAAAGCGCTTAAAGCGCATAACGCCATAACCATCCCTCATCATCCGGGCGGCGGACCCATTGCAACCGACTGGAATTATTACAACCCGGATTTTATGCCTCTGGTTGAGATATGCTCTATTCATGGTAATTCAGAAAGCTTAGACTCGCCATCCTGTATCTACAGACCCCAAAAAGGGTCTTTTGTCCGTGATGCGCTTGCGCGCGGATACAAGCTGGGAATCATTGCCTCCGGTGATACCCATAACGGACACCCCGGAATGGGAACACCCACCCTGCCCACAGGCGGGTTAGTCGCCTTTTACGCCACAGAACTTACCCGTGATTCTATCTGGGATGCTTTAAAAAAACGGCGGGTCTACGGCACTTCAGGAAAGCGGATCATTCTTGACTTTAAAATAAATGGCCATCACATGGGTGAGATCATAAATCTGGACAAAAACATACCAAAGAAAATACAAATAAAAGTAAACGGAACTGAGCGTCTAAAACTTGTGGAAATCATAAAAAACAACCAGTCATTAAAAAAATACTCATGGACAGACCCTTCTTTTTCTGCTTCCTTTATTGATAAATCTGAATCATCATCAGATGATTATTATTATTTACGGGTTGTTCAGCAGGATAACCATATGGCATGGTCAAGTCCAATATGGATTCAATGAGCAACGCCTTCTTAACATCAAGCAACAAACTAATTTAATCGGGAGAAGATAAATGAAAATAGTATCCTTTGTTGATGAAACCAAAGACAGAGTAATAAACGAACTTATTAACGTATCTAAAACAGAAAAGTGTGTCAAGACATCCACACCTTTCAAGGTTGGCGATGCTCATCTTGCCGTAATCCGCGGCAGTGTATTTGAAAAAGCCGTGGTTTCACATCTGATCATGAACCAGGTCGTTACTCCTGCATCTGACAAACCCCAGGATTATATGGTATTTCAGATGGAAATATTTCCTGAAAACCCCAACTGTCCCATAGGTCATTTTAATACGGAATGGGCTCTATCAGGAGAAGGCCCCTACCACATGAACCTTGATCTTTTTCCTGCTGTGGAAATACCCGAAGACATTAATGAAATGAAAGCAGTAATGGACAACCTCGCTTCAAACTTTAATATCGATAAAGATAAAATGAGAGAGGGGCTTATTGACCATTACAATATGCCTCACTGGGACAAACCCCTTGCCTCAAATGTGGGCTGTAAACTCATGCATCTGAAAAATGAGGATTTAGATCTTTTCATTGCTTCATATAATACGTTTTTTGAAAAATACCTTGAGATCATTGAACGAAGAAAAGACACACCCTTTACGGATGAAGATACCAGAATAAAAAGGAGACGAAACGGAAAATGGATGGAATATATTGCAATTAAAGATCCTGCTGTAAAAATGGGGCTTGCAACAGGCATTCCTCCGGAAGTAATCATTGACCTTTGTTTTCCGCCGTCTGCGATCTTCTAAAAACGGCCAAACCGAACTCAATGAAAATTTAACAAAAACAGCTTATGAAATATCTTAAGCAAACGCTGCTGAACTTATCATAAATTTAAAACAACAAACTTTTTATGCTCTTTACTTTATTAAATAGTTGTGTATGATTAAACAAAATCTACAACAGTTGCTAAACTCAGTGACTCCTTTTAAAAAATTGATCTGTTATGGAAAATTAATCCTTGGAACCCTTTAAAAAGCTGCTCCCGCCAATCATCATTCTTTTGGTTATAGTAAGTATCGGCATTTTCGGTTACAGTATAATCGAAAACTGGGCACTGTTAGATTCTGTATATATGGTGATCATCACCCTCTTTACGGTTGGTTTTCAGGAAGTACAGCCCCTCTCTTCGGAGGGAAAGATTTTCACCATATTTCTAATCTTAACCGGAGTTGGAGCTTCAATATATGTAGCCAGCCAGATAATTGAGATAATCGTAGAAGGACAGATTCTTGGAATAAGAAGGAGAAAAAAGATGGAAAATACAATCAGGAACCTGAAAGACCATTTTATTATATGCGGATTCGGAAGAGTAGGACATCAGGTCGGCAAAGAGTTTGCTGCCGCAAACATTAAATATGTGGTCATCGATAATAATCCTGAAAATGCAAAGAAATATGAAGAAGAAAACATACACTATATTATTGGCGATGCAACATCCGACGATAAACTTCACGAAGCAGGAATCACAACAGCCAAAGGTCTGGTCGCATGCTCAGACTCTGATGTTGCCAATGTTTATGTCACCCTTTCAGCACGCAGCTTAAATAAAGATTTGCACATTGTTTCACGCTCCAGCAAAGCAGATACTGAGAGAAAATTAAAAATTGCCGGTGCCAACCGTGTCATATCACCCTACTTTATTTCCGGCAAAAGAATGGCTCACTGTGCCACAAAACCTGTTGCCAGTGATTTTCTGGACATGGTAAGTCATGGAGACAATATGCAGTTCACACTCCAGGAAATCCCGTTAGGCGACAGTTCGTCTTTTATCGGCAAAACACTTCTTGATTCAGGAATTAAAAAACATTCAGCCATAACCATACTTGCCATAAGAGATAAGCAAGGAGAATTCAATCTTCAGCCGCATTCAACAACAGTCATCAATGAGGATGACACCTTTCTTGCCGTGGGAACATTTGAACAGCTAGAAAAGCTGAGAAATATGGTATAGGATCCTGAATATTTTTAAGGGCTACAGATGTCCACGATCTTATTATTACTCTAATCAAAATAACCGCATACATAAAAAGGGCCTTTCGGCCCTTTTTAATTTTTATCTATTTGTGGAAATAATAAGATTTCAGGGTTTTAACTCGAATCCTGGACTCCCCGAATCCTTTTATTAAATATGGCAAAGTTAAAAGTTCCAAATTTAAGACGCGTAAATACGAAGAAGTGAGGCGTACCTGCTTGTACGCCGCAACGACTAAGGATGCAACGCAATGCAGAAGTTGGACTTTTTACAAAGCCAGATTATGACTGCGCAATAAAATCTGCGAGTTTATCACCGACTTCAGAAGTTGACAGTCCCATCCTGCCGGCTGCCATACTCTGCATATCTTCACTGACTACTTTTTTAATAGCCTTCTCCACCAGAGCCGCAGAATCATCCTCACCCAGAAAAGAGAGCATCATCTGAAGCGCGGCAATGGCAGCGATCGGATTAATAATGTTCTGGCCTGTATATTTCGGCGCAGATCCACCCATGGGCTCAAACATTGAAACACCATCAGGATTAATATTTCCGCCTGCCGCGACACCGACACCGCCCTGGGTCATGGCTGCAAGGTCAGTGATAATATCACCGAACATATTATCGGTTACAATAACGTCAAACCATTCAGGATTCTTTACCATCCACATACAGATCGCGTCAACATGTGCATAATCCTGCTGAATACCGGGGTATTCTTCAGCGACCTCATTGTAAGCACGCTGCCAGAGATCAAAGCTGTAAGTTAATACATTGGTCTTACCGCAAAGAGTCAGTTTATTATCCTTGTTTCTTTTCTTACAAAATTCAAAGGCAAACCGCAGGCACCGCTCAACACCTTTTCGAGTATTAATTGATTCCTGGATGGCCACTTCATCAGGCGTCCCTTTTTTCAAGAACCCTCCGGATCCGGTATAAAGTCCTTCCGTGTTTTCACGCACAACAACATAATCAATATCTTCCGGTTCCTTATCCTTAATCGGTGTTTCAACACCCTTAAAAAGTTTTACCGGACGCAGATTGATGTAAAGGTCAAGGTCAAAACGCATCTTTAAAAGAATTCCCTTTTCAAGAATACCCGGTTTAACATCGGGATGACCAATGGCGCCAAGATAAATCGCATTAAACTGCCTGAGTTCATCCACTACGCTGTCTGGCAAAAGATCTCCGGTCTTTTTATACCTTTCACCGCCCAGGTCATAATCTGTGAGTTCATACTTAAAACCCTTCTTCTGAGCCACAGCTTCAAGTACTTTTAAGCCTTCATTAACAACCTCAGTTCCTGTCCCGTCTCCGGGAACGACTGCTATTTTATGCATATTATAATCCTTTCATGAGTTTTATGATCAGTTTCAATGGAGATCATCTCACTGTGAGCTCACAGTTTAGCTTGCTCAGTTTTTAAAAACCTGAAAACTTCTTATTGCAGTTTATTTGCTTATTTTTTATCTTTTTCAGCAACATAATTCATCAGCCCGCCTTCTTTAATAAGAGCCTGCATAAATTCAGGAACAGGTTCTGCCTGAAGGGTTTTTCCATCTTTTTCAATTTTAATCACCCCTGAATCCAGAGACACCTCAATCACATCGCCTTCTTCAACATTATCAAAAATATCAGTGCATTCAAGGATCGGCAATCCCATATTAAATGAATTCCTGTAAAATATACGCGCGAAACTTCCGGCAATCACACAGGCAACACCCGCGGCCTTTAAAGCAATGGGGGCATGTTCACGCGATGAACCGCAGCCAAAGTTAGAACCGGCCACAATAATATCTCCCTTTTGAACTTTATTTGGAAATTCAGGGTCAGCATCCTCCATACAGTGTTTTGCAAGCTCCTCAGGGTCTGAAGTATTCAGATACCTTGCAGGTATGATCTCATCAGTGTTTACATCATTACCAAACTTCCAGATTCTTCCTTTTGCTTCCATAATAATAAACCCAGTTATTAATTAGTATTTAAAAATCTTTATTTTCAGTCATTAAAACTGTGAAGAGCATAAAGTATAAAATTATAAAGGCTGTTTTCTAAACTATTATTATCCCTCTGCCTTTGATTAAAGTTCCTCTGGTGATCCAATTTTTCCCAGAACAGCTGATGCTGCTGCTATAGCAGGATTTGAAAGATAAACTTCACTCTCAGGATGTCCCATTCTTCCCACAAAGTTCCTGTTCGTGGTGGCAATTGAGCGCTCGCCCTTAGCCAGGATACCCATATGCCCGCCCAGACACGGTCCCGCAGGTGGGTGTACTGACCACTGCTTCTGATTCAATAAAAGTCTCAATAAGACCTTCTTTCATTGCCTGAAGATATATTGCCTGGGTTGCCGGAAAAATAATCAGACGGACATCCCGGTGTATCTTTCTTCCTTTTAAAACCGCAGCAGCCACACGCAAATCTTCAATCCGACCATTTGTACATGAACCGATTACAGACTGCTGTATCACAACCTCACCCACATTACTTATCGGACGCGTATTTGCCGGTGAATGGGGGAAAGACACCTGGGGTTCAATATCGGCTGTATTGTATTCAATAATCTCTGCATATGCTGCATCCGGATCACTGTAAACCGCTTCAAATTCCGAATCCGTTCTGGCTTTAATAAAATCAAGGGTCTTTTTATCAGGATTAAAGATTCCGCACTTTCCGCCTGCTTCAATTGCCATGTTGGCAATAGTTAAGCGTCCTTCCATTGACAGCTCATCTATGGTGTTTCCTGAAAATTCCATGGCCTTATAAAGGGCTCCATCTACCCCGATTTTACCAATAAGGTATAGGATAAGGTCTTTACCTGAAACCCACTTATTTAATTTTCCGTTAAAAACAAAATTCATGGTTTCCGGAACTTTAAACCATGATTCACCGGATATCATGGCAGCAGAAACATCCGTGCTGCCGACACCGGTTGCAAAAGCGCCCAGCGCTCCGTGGGTACAGGTGTGACTGTCTGCTCCGATAATTATTTCACCGGGAAGCACAAGGCCCTTTTCAGGAAGAAGCGCATGCTCAATTCCCATCCTGCCCACTTCAAAATAATTGGTGAGGTTCTGCTCTCTGGGAAAATTCACGCAGTACCTTACACTGCTCTGCAGATGCGATATCCTTATTCGGCGCAAAGTGATCAGGCACAAGGATCACTCTCTCTTTGTCAAATACCTTCTCAACCCCTGATTCCCGCATCTGTTTTATTGCAATAGGAGCAGTAATATCATTTGCAAGAACCTTATCCACCTTCGCTTCAATCAGCTGTCCGGGCATAACTGAATCCAGCCCTGCATGTTTAGCCATTATTTTTTCTACAATCGTCATTCCCATGATATACCACCAGATAAGATTAACATTTATTATTATATAGCTGAAAAAAAGCTGTTCAGCCACCTGGAAAAACCTGTTGTCCTTTATGCAGAAATTATAGCATTGTTTTATTTTCCGTAAAGTGATATATTTGCATTATATTGTTTCATATTATGCAACATAATACTTTCTGAAAAACATATCACCGCTCGGGACAGGCGTAGACACAGAGTTTGCAGAGAAAGCATGGTTTAAAAACCATAATAATAAAAAGCAGTTCTTTGCTTACTTTCGCCTCTGCGGTAAAATACTGATTTAATAGTTTATGAATAAAGACCTATGGATACCAATACTCTTAAAATATTTATCTCCACCTTGCAGAACGCTTCATTACGGTAAAACCAGCAAGGCCTGCAACCTGAGCCCTTCTACCTTAAGCAGAATAATAAAACGTCTGGAAGACTCAGTTGGAGAACTTTTATTTGAGCGTGACAACAGGTCGGTGAAACTGACCAAAACAGGTGAGAGCTTTAAAAAATATGCTAAAGAGACTGTCACGAAGTGGGAATCATTTCAAAATTCTTTAGCAAAGGAAAATACGGTCCTGACCGGTGAAATAAGTATTTATTCGACAATAACAGCTAGTTACGGTGTACTTCCTGATATTCTGGTTCAATTCAGGAAATCCTACCCGGATGTCCATATGAAGCTTTTGACGGGTGACAGTGACAGCGCGATCCAGAAAGTATTATCTGATGATGCAGACTTTGCGGTGGCAGCACTTCCTGACAAAACACTGGAGAAACTCTTATTTAAAAAGATAACGGATATGCATCTCAAATTTGTTGCCCCTACCATACCCTGGCAATATGAACTGCTGATAGAAAAGAACTGCGTCCCGTGGGATGAAATCCCAATTATTGTAACTGAGCGGGGAATGGCCAGAAAAAGAATTGATTCATGGTTTAAAAGAAGAAAAACAAAGCCCAATATCTATGCCCAGGTAGCAGGCAATGAATCAATTCTTGCGATGGTAAGTATGGGGTTTGGTATCGGCATCGTGCCTGAACTGATCTTGAGAAAAAATTTCATTAACAGAAACGTTCAGGTCCTTGATATAAAACCTGAGCTTATGCCCTACTCTGTGGGGATATGTGTTCAAAAAAAGAGGATGGCAAATCCGGTGGTGCGGGCTTTTTGGGATAAGATATGAACGAGAAACGCCTCAAGTCTGGTTGTCCGTGTCACTGAAACATTAAATTGTGAAGCCTGCACTTAACCTGACAATTCTTATTGTTGAGATAAAACTTTACCTAACACTGATTCATAAATACAGTAGTCTAACCTATTAATATGCTGAAACTTTTAGGATTATCAAACCTTCACTAAACACTGGCCAGATTGAATTTTTTGGCATGTAATATTGAATTTAGGATTTGTCAGGGTTACCAGTGGTTATGTGAATTTAAAAAAGAATTAAATATGCTTTGCCCCCTTTTCGCTGCACCATTTTCCCAAATAAATGTTTAGTCCATATACAATTATTATCCTTCGACTTTCATGTTTTAATTTTATTCGAATTTCAACGTTGAATGTTCAGCGTTCATCAATTTCGTATTCCCTGCCTTAACAATGCCTGAAACCGATATTTGTCTTTCTGAGAGATTCCTTCTTCTGAAAGGGCTTCCTGATAAACCGCTCTGGCATCCTCTGGATTCCCCTGCTTTTCAAAAATATCGCCCAGCATGAGATAGGCATCAACATAAGTGGGGTGACTCTCGATCAGTTCCAGCAAAACTTTGACCGCATCGTCACTTTTGCCATTCTGGTGCTGATAAAAGGCCAGGGTGTAAGCATATTTGGGCTTGGGGTTCAGCTCATAGGCCCGTTTGAGAAGCGCTTCGGCCTCGTGCGGTTTTGTGCTTGAAATTAAAACACCCAAATTAAAAGCGGCATCATACAGCTGGGGATCAGCCTCCAAGGCCGCTCTGAGGTGTTTCTCTGCGTTTACCACATCATTTTGTTCTGCCTTAAGGAGCCCCATATTGAAATGAGTGACAGCACTTTCCGGTTCAATCTCAAGTGCCCGGATTAATAGCGCTTCAGCTTTATCGTTCTCTCCCTGACGTGCATGGGCCATTGAAGCGTTCACCAGAGCCAGCACGGCTTGTGGCTCCAGCATCAATGCTGTTTCATAGGAAACAAGGGCCTGCTTGTAGTCCTGCAAATCAAGGTAGTAATTTCCCAGGTTATAGTGGGAAGACCACTGATCCGGACGGGTCAAATGCGAAGCAATAAACTCATCCGTGGCTCTCTCGACATCTTTGCGCTGGTTTTCATCCATAAACCCTTGCGGCAGACGCGGCAAATAACCGGCAAGAGATGCGGCGGCCTGAATGCGTACCAGCCGATAATCATCACCAGCAGACTTAATCAACGCCTCAAGGACGTCACGTGAGGGCATCTGGTCCAGCGAGACAGCGGCCGCACTGCGGACCAGGGGGGAAGGATGTTCAAGGGCTTGCAGAATAACGGGCCATTTCTCCGGCTTATCGCAGGCACGCAGCAGACGCACCAGCCCGGTGATGAAAATTTCATCACTTTTGCTGTCTCTAATATAGTTCAGCATTTCTGGCAGCCGGGCCCAGTCCCGCCTGCGGGCAGCCTCTATGAGTTCTGCACGATACAGAACCGGCTTCTGGTAATCGCTGGCATACCATTTTTTAACCCATGT
>PVMK01127383.1_pt1 | contig 17171 bp, 16 predicted proteins | sample 1853481 | NCBI WGS metagenome assembly PVMK01 (sample SAMN08533507, study PRJNA380276) | Marine sediment metagenome, whole genome shotgun sequencing project.
GTATTAATACTGACATTGTTTCTCGCCTCTACAACAACACCGGCAGAAATAATCGAAGCTGCGAATATTGCGGCAGCGATATCAGCGAGTGAGCTTGCATGGTATGAACGAAGCCCGGGCGTGGAAATCATTCTTGGCGTACGTGCGATTTTGCCATTGTGTATTTTTCTCTTTCTGGTTTTAAAATTGATCTTGCGAGAAAATCTACCGCACGCAAATGAGATATTTACCGGTGTCGGGTTAACGATTGTCGGCATGTGCATTTTCAATCTCGGTCTGACCTATGGTCTTTCCATGCTTGGTGGAAATGCGGGTAGCCTGGTACCGGCCGCATTCATGGAAATTGCGAGCGTTGACGATTCTCCAATCTATCCCTATCGGGCGGGACTCATTATTGCCCTGGTATTCGCCTGGATACTCGGGTTTGGAGCCACGGTAGCCGAGCCAGCACTCAATGCACTGGGCCAAACGGCAGAAGAACTCACCAATGGCGCATTCAAGAAGAAGACGCTGATTATTGCAGTATCCATCGGCGTTGCATTCGGGATTTCGCTTGGACTGTCAAAACTTATTTTCGACTTGCCGCTTGTTTGGGTGATCGTCCCCGGATATCTAGTTGCCATAGTACTGACTGCCATATCCAGCGAAGCATTCGTCAACGTTGCGTGGGACAGCGCCGGTGTCACCACCGGCCCGATTACGGTGCCCCTGGTTCTGGCTATGGGCCTTGGTTTCGGCGCGGCGACTGACGCAATCGAGGGCTTCGGAATTTTGTGCATGGCGTCGATCGGACCAATTATCAGCGTAATGCTCAGCGGGCTTTGGTCGCAATTTAAGGCCCGGCGTCAGGCGGACACAGCCGCAAAAAACGCAATAATGATTTCAACCGAGGAGGCAACTGGTGCCTTATGAGTGAGCAGAATATTACATTGTTATCCGACGTAGTACAGATCACCTGCGTTGTGGAAACCGGCAAGGGTGAGGACGTCGTGAGCGCGGCCCGTGGTGTCGGTGCGGGTGGAGCTTTGATTCATTCGCAGCGTGGAGTCGGAATCCGGGAACGCGTCGGCTTGGATAACGCCGCCGACAACGAGGCGCTAACCAGCGGCGGTTGGATTGGTTGGCACAGCAAGCCCCTGCTAGGCCACCTGCGTATCGGCGGCACCGCATTCACATCACAAAAAATTTATGCCCCGGATGACAAGGACGGCACTGGATTGCTGGCACCCGGGCAGGAGAGCTTCAGCGGTATTTCTGAAGCGTACCTGGACTGGGGTGGCGAAAAATTGAATATGACCGCCGGGCGAATACGACTGGAAACCGCTTTTATGCATAGCTCCGACATCCGCATGATTCCCATTACCTACCAGGGCGCGCGAGCTTTGTATCACTTCACCGAAAAATGGGCAGTGGGCGCAATGTATGTCACGCATATGAAGCCACTCAATAGTGATACTTTCGAACAAATGTACGATCTAGCCGGAGTTGCGGATGACGACAGGGGCGTCTGGTCCCTGGGCACTCGCTATCGCTATTCTGATAATGGCGAATTCGGTGTGTTTGCTTATCATGCCGAAGACCTCATCGACATAATCTACTACGAACTCTCGCACCAATGGGGCTTTGACGAGGGCCGCGGTTTCAAGCTTAGCGTCCAGCACAGCCACCAGCAAAGCCAGGGCAGTGAACTGAAGGGCAATTTTGATATCGACCATGTTGGGATGCGACTGCAGTACAAACTCGGTAATACGACATTCGCCAGCGCATACACACAAATGTCCGACTCGCAGGGCCTTTTTACACCCTGGGGATACGCACCGACCTACAACGGTGGCATAGTTAAGGAGTTCACCAGACCCGGCGAGAAAGCTTTGTCGCTCGGCGCCAGCATTAACTTCCAATCGTTTGGCAAGGACAAGCTCAAACTTCACACTTACTACATATACGGCGAGTCACCTGACACCGGCGCCACAGCCAGTCCCAGCCAGTCAGAATTCGACGTAACACTCGAATACAATTTCGATATTGGCAGAATGACCGGGTTCAATTTACGTATCCGTAACGCGATCATCGATCAGAAAAACAGCGACGGCAACAACGACGCGCAAGACCTGACCGATTTTCGAGTCATACTCAATTACAACTATCGCTGGTAGCGATCGGTTAGATTATTGCTGTAATTGTGCGTAATAAAGCTCGATATTCTCATGCTATTATCGTCGATCCACTTGGTAGCGAGCGAAGCAGACATGTTGAACGTACGAACGAAACTTCAATTGACGGCAGCAGCATTGATTTTGTGTGATTGGTCCGGTACCGCTTTTGCAGACACCCGAACTGTATCGGCGGTCATTCCATGGCAAGGACAGGGCGAGGTTTTTCCGATAGGTATCGACAAGCTCCGTTTTCTGGGCTCTTTAGAGGGTGTCATGTATATAGAGTCTGCCGAGGGTGCAATGGATGAAGCATTCGTCGAGTGCCCGATTGTTCAGAATATTGATCTGAGCAACCAAAGCATCACGAGTACCGGCAATTGCACAATCGTTGTGTCTACCGAAGACGCCGTTTTTGCCGAACTGGCATGCGAAGGTGTGAAAGGCTTTTGCCTCGGTGAGTTCAAACTCACTGGTGGCACCGGTCGTTTTTCCGGCATTAGTGGTTCGGGTGAGATGACGGTGCGCTCACCAATGCATGCCCTTGTAGCTGATCTGTCCGACGGAACTGTGTTGAACGTCGCCTCCGGCATTTTGCTGATACCGGCGCTGACATTCACGTTACCTTAATCTTTTTCGGGAGCAAGACTTAATAATGTTCCACGCCTCCAAAATTGCAGCGGCAATATTATTGTTAGCCTTCTTTGCCGTCCAGGCAATTGCTTCCGATCGTTCCATGCGCTGCGGCACTTATCTTATTTACGGTGGTGGCGGTAAAAACAGCACCGGGATGTACGAAGTATTAAGAAAATGCGGCGAGCCGATAATCAAGAACAATGACACCTGGATTTACGAGCAAGGCAGCATGTTCAGAATACTGACTTTCAATTATGAAGGCCGACTCGCGCGAATCGAGAGTGAGAGAAAGTAGGAACTTACGCCATTGGAAATCCCCAGCACTCACCAGAAAGCGTTGTCAATCAATCTTGACGACAAGATTTACGGCACAATTGCTGAAATCGGCGCCGCCCAGGAAGTAGCGCGGTGGTTTTTCCGTGTCGGCGCCGCCGCAGGTAGCGTCGCCAAGACCATGTCGGCCTATGACATGCAGGTAAGCGACGATATCTATGGCCAGGCTGGCAGATATGTCTCCCGTGAACGGGTCGACTCGATGTTGAACAAAGAGTATGGCTTGCTTGTTCAGCGGCTGGCAAAAAAACGCGGTCACGACACGCGTTTTTTTGCATTCTGCAACAGCGTTGCTGCACGCAATTTCGCTGGCACTAACGAATGCCACGGATGGGTGGGACTGCGGTTTCAGTCAGAGGTTGGGGGTGAGCCGAATACGATCATCCTGCACATCAATATGTTTGACGATACCAACGTCGCGCAGCAGGAAGCGGTTGGCATACTCGGTGTTAATCTTCTCTATAACGCTTTCTTTGGGCCGGGGGACCCGGACCGGGCGCTCGCCAGTCTGGCCGATAACATCGGCATCGGTCGACTGGAGGCAGATCTTGTCGATGTGTCCGGACCAGCATTTGCCGAGGTAGATTCTGTCGCAACCGGACTGTCGATTGTGCAGAGCGGATTAGCCGAGGCTGTATTGTTCGATAGCGACGGTAAACAGCAACCTCCCACGGAAATCTTGCGCAAGCGGCCGGCGATTATCAAAAGAACCTCCCTACGCTACTCATCGACCATCGGTTCAACTGACTTCGATGTCAGCGCCAGGCAACTTGCAGCCGAGCTTCCGGCTGGTGAGAAGTCACCGCTAAACATTACCGAATTTAGCATCAGCAGCGTACACGCGGGCGGTGGCAGTGATGCGGCCGAGCTCCTGAAACATGTCCGTGAACTTACAGACCAGAATGAATGGGTAATGCTTACCCGATTACGGCAGAGTTTTAAGTTGAGCAGCTATATTCGTCGCTACTCGCAGCAACCACTGCGATTCATTATGGGTATTTCAACTTTCGTCATGTTGTTGTCGGAAAAATTCTATGTCGATTCTGGGAGCGGCCTTCTGGAAGCAACCGGAAAACTGTACACGGACGGCGTTAAGGTATACGTGCAATCGATGTGTACAAAGGATTTTCACCAGCATCTTAGCTCAGTAGGTCTTGATTCTGACTGGATTAAACTTCCGGACAATAGTGACAATGTAACAATTCACAACCTTGCCTTTGGTGGAGCATTACAGAGACTCTTTCAATACCTGATTGAATCAGACTCTATCGATGAGCTGAAACTCGAAGATTGATGATTGAAGATTGATTACACGAGCGCCGATTTCTACGGCGCAACCGGAACAAAATCGCTACATTTAACATTGCCGGATTCAATCTGTACGAAAGTTGATTCTGGAATCTCCTGCCACATTTCCGTTAGGTCGGAAAACGGCTCGGAAACGATTGATCGGGCATCATTGCCGATTCGGTCCATGTGATCCTGACGATCCGGCGGCACCATGTCCCGAATCGCGGCTATGTCTTTTGAATAATAGAGCGTGCGGGAGTCGTGTTCTGACGAATATCGAATGGCGTACAACCGCGCCCCATCAGTAATGCCGAGCGTCATCTGGACCGGATGTTCGATTGCCGCCTGACGACCCACTTTTTCGACAAAGCCAACCATTCGGGTGACGCCTGCATAAACATCATGGTCCATTCCAAAGTGGAGCGCCAGGTAAAACATCAGTTCCGAGTCGGTTGTGCCACTGATTCTTGGAAACAGTTCCTTATCCAGTTCCAGCGCAAGCTGGCGTCTCAGCTTCCCGGCCTCGCGAATAACGCCGTTGTGTACGAACAACCAGTTATTGTGCCGGAACGGATGACAGTTAGTTCGTTGAATCGCCGTCCCCGTTGCTGCCCTGATATGAGCGACAAACATGCGTGACTGAGTGTGGTCACACAAGTCTCTCAGGTTGGGGTCATTCCATGCAGGCTGAATGTGCTTGTACAAACCCGGAGCATCAAGGTGGTCATACCAGCCGATGCCAAATCCATCACCGTTGGTCGTCTGTATGCTGGACCTGGATGCCAGACTCTGGTCGATAATTGAATGTTGAGTATCAAATATGAGCTCGCTCAGGGCGATCGACTCACCTGTGTACGCTAACCATCGGCACATGGCTTAATCCTCGGTCGTCGTTTGTGTGCTGGAATCCAAACACTACCTGAAACCATACACCAGAGATGACCGGTTTAGGGATAACGGTCCCAGTGTACAATGAAGAAAAGATTCTGCCCTGCACGAGCCTGGACATCACCCCTATGAGATACAAGCGATATTGTCGCGTAGCGATGTTGGGTATTTTATGCGTGATTTTGCATGCCAATGTCTTGGCCGAAACAATTACAGATAATGCCTTGTGGACTGGTGGCCTTTTTCTTTGGGAGAGAGAAGCAAACCTGCACTATTCCGCCGAATACCAGGTCCGGCTAGACGAAAACATGACCGCTTTGAGCAGTCACTTCCTCGAACTCATGACCTACAAAAAGGTGAGCGAGGCCCTGCTGGTCAACGCCGGGTACCGCTACACACTGCGTCCCGAGCATGATGAGCATCGCCTGTACGTTGGCGGTTTCTGGGATATGACACGCAATGCGCATAGTGGTGTGGATGATACCGGGAGATTGCGTGTTGTATTGCAGCTGGGCTACCAGCATGACTTCAATACGAAGTTTGATGATCGGCTGATGGACTCAAATTCCATTCGCTGGATCCTGGTTGCATCACGTCAGGCCACTGAAAATATCCGGCCGTTTCTTTTGGCTGGCGTACTGACAACATGGAATGATGCATACAGTTTTGGCGCAGATAGAATACGCCTGGGAGGCGGCATGGCCGTGACGATCTGCAAAAGAAGTCGTCTCCGCGTTCAATACATGTTCGAGCGATCATTTTTCAGATCGCCACTGGAGAACACGAATATTTTCTGGCTGCGTTACGAGGCCAACTTCGGCGTTCCGTGATCGAAACAGCAAGACAGATCGTCCGGCTGGCGATCTGTATTACTTCGCCGGCTACACCACTACCCTCTTGTTAGTCTCCTAACGCCGACGGCGGCCACCTCCGCTACTACGACGCGATTGATTGTAGCTGTTGGTGCGTTGCGTGCCGCGTTGTCGATTGTTGTGGCTCTTGTTCAACTGCTGGTTGGTCGACGCACCGCTGGAACTCGGTCGAGACGACGGCTGACTGGTTGGCCGCTGGTTCGGCTGACTTTGTGATCCTCGTTGACCCTGTTGCGCTTGTTGATTGCCTTTGCTTTCCCAGCCATTCTGCGTTCTTTGATCCCATCCGCCTTGATCGTTCCTGCGATTAACGTTGCCATTCTTGTCCGCATATACGTTATTCGCTCTTGAACCGCCAGCAGCAGCACCAGCGTTCGAACGTGCCGTGTTTCGAGCCTGGCTCTGCTGCGTTGACCTGCCCTGGTTGCGCTGACTGTTATACATGTTTTGTCTGTTCGAATTTCGCTGCCCCGCGCGATATCCCGCGCGGTACCCTGAACGCCGGCCACTACGATAACCGCGCCGGTAGCCGCGATAACTGCGTGGGCCCCACCAACCGCCACGGTACCAGCCGCCGCGGCCGATATGGAATGTGAACGGGCCGGTCGAATAGCTCAGGCCGAAACTCCAGCCGCCCCATGGGTTGTAACGGACGTGAAATCCCCATGTGCTGGTACGCGGATAGTATTGAGTCCGGTACCAACCAGGATAGTAGTAGCCGGTTCCATATACTACGGTCGTGTTGTAGACGTAGGTACCGGTGTATCCGGGCAAATAACCCACATAGACTACTTCCGGCGTCGAATCATAAATATGCACGTAAGTGACGTGATAAATCGGCGACGTCGCGGGTATCGTATAAATAATGTCAGGTATTTCAGTGGCAATCACCCACGGCCCGGTCGCGCTATTGGCAACAAACCAGACGGCGTCATCCACTGCATAATATTTTTTCTCAGCGTGAATAACCGGGGTTGCGGTGTTCGCCGCGTAGGTCATTTGCGTCTCAGTTATTGGTTCAAACTCGGGATCACCATCGTACTCAACGTCCAGGCTTGCTTTGCTGCGTTCAATGGCGGCAGTCTGCGGGAGCGGCAGCACCAGCGTTTGAACGTGCCGTGTTTCGAGCCTGGCTCTGCTGCGTTGACCTGCCCTGGTTGCGCTGACTGTTATACATGTTTTGTCTGTTCGAATTTCGCTGCCCCGCGCGATATCCCGCGCGGTACCCTGAACGTCGACCACTGCGATAGCCGCGCCGATAACCGCGATATCTGCGTGGGCCCCACCAACCGCCACGGTACCAGCCGCCGCGGCCGATATGGAATGTGAACGGGCCGGTCGAATAGCTCAGGCCGAAACTCCAGCCGCCCCATGGGTTGTAACGGACGTGAAATCCCCATGTGCTGGTACGCGGATAGTATTGAGTCCGGTACCAACCAGGATAGTAGTAGCCGGTTCCATATACTACGGTCGTGTTGTAGACGTAGGTACCGGTGTATCCGGGCAAATAACCCACATAGACTACTTCCGGCGTCGAATCATAAATATGCACGTAAGTGACGTGATAAATCGGCGACGTCGCGGGTATCGTATAAATAATGTCAGGTATTTCAGTGGCAATCACCCACGGCCCGGTCGCGCTATTGGCAACAAACCAGACGGCGTCATCCACTGCATAATATTTTTTCTCAGCGTGAATAACCGGGGTTGCGGTGTTCGCCGCGTAGGTCATTTGCGTCTCAGTTATTGGTTCAAACTCGGGATCACCATCGTACTCAACGTCCAGGCTTGCTTTGCTGCGTTCAATGGCGGCAGTCTGCGGGATCTGGGCATCCAGTACTGCCTCCTCCGCCAACGTAGTACCTGGCACGGCATATAACACCGTGCCCATCTCATGGTCTTCAGGGATATTACTGAAGTCTTGCGGGAGCTCGTTGCCCGCAACATAGCGCCATGGACCGTCCAGCGAATTGGTCGCGTACCAGCGACCAGAAAGCAATACATAGTGCTGCTGATTGCTGAGGTGCAAGAAAATATCGCTCTCCGTATTACTCATAAACAGAAGATCAGTATCCGCAACAGGCGTGTACTCCGGCTCACCCGTGCTTGAGATCAACTCAGTCGGCACCGCTACGACAATGACTTTTGGTGACGGGCCTGGCTCGAATTCTGCTTCTTCAGCAAGCTCTTCCGGATCAAGTTCTTCGGGTTCCGGTGCGAGCGCCGCGATATTTTTTGGTACTGACGTGGCAACGGTCCATTCACCGGTAACGTCCTTCGCGGTATACCAGCTGTTTGCATCGGCGTTTAGATAATAAGTTTTTGACTTCGTATCCAGCAGAATCGTAAACGGTGTGTTGATAACCCTCATCAGGTCATCGCCTTCCTGCTTCAGACGCGCCTCACCATCCAGCGATATCAGAACCGCCGGCTCCGCCATAAAAATAATTTCCGGTGGCTCCGTTGATATCTGACTGGCGGCCCTTATTTGCTGCTCGCGAAGATCCAGAGAAGCCAGCAATCGATCCATTGAAATGACGATGTCCCACTTTGGCATTTCAGTTTCCAGCAGCGTTTTCAGCTTCTCTGCTTTTTCTTCATCTCGATTTGGAAACCGTGTGCGCGTCACGGTCACGTCTACCAGGGTGGCTGTTCGCTCAGCGCGATCAGTTTCCAGACGAGCTGTAAACCAGATTGCGCCAAATACAGGACCATCTGAACCATTCTCTTCTATTGCAACTGCTGCCCGGCCGTCGAGTTTATTTCCATCCAGCGTTTCTGGTTGCGGCTGGTAAATAACGACTGTGCCCTGCGGTATCGTAATTTCCTTTGGCCACGGATCAGCGTCTTCTTCCTGGCTGAGGACAGTCAATGGATAAAGCAACCCAAGCAGAATAATGGTGGCGGTGGTGGACAGTGCTTTCATAACGTTTCCTAACTTTCCGGTACAGCGGGTGACTCGAAGCTGCCACCCAGCGCAAGATGCAGGTTGATGCGTTGCGCCAACCGCTCATTTTGAATTCGTAGCAAAGCGATCCTGCCTGCAACCCATCTGGATTGAATCTGCGACACACTTAACAAGTCTGTTGCACCTTCATCGTAACGAACGGTTTCGATTTCGTAGGCTTTGAGATCGTTATCGACAACCGCGCTCAGGAACTGCTCGCGCTCGGCAAACAGTTGCTCGTTGGTTAACGCCGTTTCGACTTCTTCAAACGCATTAAGTGCGGCTACGCCGTAGGCTGCGACCGCCGCTTGCTGGCTGGCTGTCGCCCCGGCGAGTTGTGCCTCGATGGCACCGCCGGTGTACAGCGGCCCAACAACACCAGCGGCGAGACTGCTAATTGCATCGCCGAGTCCGGCACCGGCAGTGAGTGAAAAGCTTGGCAGGCTTGCGAGCCGCGCTTCTTCGGTCAGGAAGAATTCTCTCGCCACTCTTCGCTCTGCTGCCCGCAAATCAGGACGCCGTTCCAGCAAGTTTGAAGGTAACCCTGCAGAAATCGCCGGTGGCACGGGAACCAGGTCCCGGGCCAGCTCAATCTGTGCACCCGGATAACGGCCCAGTAATATTTCGAGAGCTCTACGGGATTCCTTTTGCCCGCCGACAGTCAGCCGTAATACGGCCTCCGCGCCACTCAGATCAGATCGGGCGAGATAAACGTCCTGTTCGGAAACGGCTCCCAACTCTTCCCTTGTCTCAACAATTTCCAACAGGTCCGAACGAATTTCCACGATCTCTCGAGCAAGCGATTCCTGTCCCTGCAACTCGATGGCGAGGTACCAGAACTTGGCAACATTGGCGACCAGCGACTGTCGTGCAAATTCAAAATCCGCAACCGTCGCACGCAGGTTTTCATCCGCAGCACTGGCGCCCGCTTGCACACGACCCCATACATCCGCTTCCCACGACATTACGACGCTGGCGCCGGATGATGTCGATTCGGGCCCGCTATCACTGACGTTTTCAGAGACACCTGCAGCCAGACCGACATTCGGTTTCAATGCAGCGCCGGCCAGTACGGCAGCAGCTTCAGCCCTATCGACCTGCGCCGAAAGAACTCGCATGTTGGGATTTTGCACGTCCAGCGCTTCGGCGACGAGAGCATTGAGTTGCGGATCGTTAAACGACTGCAGCCAGTTGTCGTCGACTGCGCCGGTATCACCGCTCGGCTCAAGCCATTCGGCCGCAATTGCTGTTTCAGGCAACGCTTCATCCAGCACTACATCAGATGCCGGCGCCTCCTCCAGCCTGGTTGCACAGCCAGCGGTAAGAAGAATGAATGCGCAAGCGCTCGAATAAGTTCGAAATCGCATAGAAATACCTGTTATGCAGCAGAATTTATCGGACTAGCCGCCCGGGAATACGTATTTTTGCCAACTCTTCATGCGTAGTAATATGCGTCGGATAATCGAGAATGCCCTCCAGTTTTCACTGTAGACAGCGACTTCTGCCTTGGCGCCAGCCGGTATGTGATATTCCGACAGGTCGTCGTCAACCACGATCATTAACGCGATTCGGCCCTGTTGCGCACGCTGTGCGGCAAGGTCAAAGTTGATCAATTCACCGCTTGGCATTAACTGACCCTGGGCAATCGCCGGGCTTACCTTCGCAACGTGCCCGCTAAATGCCCGGCCAGGAATCGCATCGAATGTAACCTCCGCTTCGTGGCCAACTTTCAGATTTTGCAAACCGTTTTGCAGAAAACCAGCCCACAGCTCCATCTCCTGCGCATGTACAAACGTCATTGCGGCAATGCCCTGCGGCTGGGCGAGCAGCGCCATTCCCGGTCGGATACGAACCTGCGTTACGTAGCCGGCGCTCGGTGCACGAACAACTACCTCTTCCTCAAGATCAAACAACGCACGATCAAGACGACCCTGAATGCTGTTAATAATAGCGAGCGAGGTTTCATACTGGATGCGCCAGCGTTGTGTTTCGCGTTCAGAACCAGCGCCCCGCGCAAGCAGCGCGAGGCTTCTATCGTATTCTTCCTTGAGACGGTCACGCTCGACTTCTGAAGCTTCCAGCTCACCGCGAAGGCTTGCAACATCAGCCTCGAAGGGGCGCGGATCAAATTGAAACAGGATATCGCCCTTGGCCAGCGGCGTGTTTGGTTCCACCGGTACTTCGATCACTCGTCCATTCACGCGCGGATATACGGGTGTTGTATAAAAATACAAACGTGCCTCGCGGCTGTATGGGTGGTTGTAGTTCATCGTGACGACCACCCAGCCAATGCCGAGCACACCGACCAAAACAGACGTGGTTGCAGTCCATTTGTTTATCGGCACCTTGAACACCTTGAAGACAACCCAGAGGATGGCGAGATAGGCGAGAACAAGCAGGTCAATCATGACTGTTCCTCGCTGGACGATGATTGCCGCATCTCACTGACCTGCTCTTGCAGGGCGTCGACTGTTTTTTGCAGCTCTGCGATCGTGCCTAATAATTCTTTAGTTGACCCGTCCGCCGACGTGCCAAAACCATAGCCAGACTCGGGTCGGTACATGGTCGCCCAGATCCACAAGAATGGCCATATCGCGTGCAGTGTAAAAAGACTCAGCCAACCGCCGTAGTGAATAGCGTCCTGATGCGGGTGATTGCGCTTGACGGCCATTTCGTAAGGAATGTCGTGTATATAGATCGCCGCATAAATCAGAATGATTGATATAACAATCAGGAGTGTTAATGCGAAGTAGTCCAGGAACATAGCGGGCTCGTTTTATTAATGATAGATCGAATGGTGCAACTCACATTTCGCGCCGCAAGCTGTCGTTTACTCCGGGTACCTGACGCAACGCGCCAGTCCCTCTAGCCTTCTGGGGCCACGCCAGTTGCCACCCAGCATGTAACTTTGGAAGAACGCGTTCTCGTGTGCATTGTTTATCTCCAGGTCTTCCGGTTGCACGGTCGATTCGGACATCATGTTGCGAAACGCATCCCGGGTTTCAGGTGTTCGAGACCAGTAGTAGGCCTTGTAATCAGTATCCGGGAAGAATTCAGTATCAATCGCGGGCTTCTGCTTGCGCAGATCGACAGTGCTGCTCAATTCCTTGTTACTCGGCAATTTCCAGTCGTCGTGGCCGGCAAAAACCAGGTCTTCGCAATACTGGATCGAAGCCTCCCAGTCACGCTTGTTGCCATCGGTCTCCTGGACCCACATCAGATCGGCTACGCGATCTGTAACCGTACCGTCACCGTTGTCGGAAAAGTTCGGAAGAAAATAGGTCCCGTTATTATCGGCACGTACGCAACGAGTCGTTTTATAGCCGGTGCGCGGGTAGCCCATCATGTGACCATCGATAAAGCCGAGATGCCAGCCGCTGTTGTTATGATCTGGCCCGATCGGCCCGGCCCAGATGCCGCCTTTGCCACGATCACCATAACCGGGCAAACCTGGGTCAGTGTCCTTGAAATACTTGATGTGAATCGTCGGGCGCGCGGACGCGTAGTGCGCGATCGTATGACCCTCTTTCATATTCGGCATTCGCCAGTCATCGTAGCCACCGAGCTCCAGAGTCTTACAATACTGGACGCCTTCGTGATAGGGGCGGCGGCGCGGTTCGCCATCTTTGTAAGCAAACACGTCCTGCGGTCGCCAGTCGCCCACCGGAGGCGTCGTTTTCTCCCACCTCCAGTTCAGGTGTCGCTCCCACATGAGGCCTGTATTGTCGTCGATGACGATCTGCTCATCATCGCTGATCGTGTAACTCATGGGATTGCGCGTGTAGTCCCGATCCTCGCCATACACGAACGTCGTTTCGCGAAACTGGCCTGAGTCAGGAAGTATGAATTCCTTTATAGAATTCAGTTTTTCGTAATCTACTTCCTCGATGCCATCACGCATCTTGTACGGAATGTCAGCGTTGGCTGCATAACTAATTAGCACCACTGCCAGTGTCCAGTGCGAGCGCATCATTCGTCTTCCCCGTCGGCGGCAACGACAGGCACGACATGCACGTCCTCAGCATATTGCCCAATGGCCTGCATCATGCGGGGTGTTTGAAACAGCGGCGCCATGACGTGCTTCATGGCGGACATCCCTCCGGCTCGTCGGCCGTGCTGGTAAGCCTGAAGTTGGCGAATCAAGTATTCGTACTTCAGTCCGACCAGTTTGGGTGTAAACGGGTCACCAATATCCGGATCGAGCAAGCCAGTACCAGGATTGCGTACCCGCAGCCCTTGAAAATCGTCACCGTGACAATTTCCACAGCCAGCGAAATTGGCAAGCCACCAGCCATTGGTGGCCAGTTCTCCACGCGCCTCCGCCTCTTCTTTGGAGGCGCCGACGACCTTATACTCAATGGTGCCAAGATATTCGACAATGTCCTTGATGTCCTGAACCGAAAGGTCCAGCAAAATCGAACGTTTTAGTGATCCGGCAATTCCACCACGTGCCGACTTGGGATCATCCGACAAAAACGCCTGCATTTGCGTCAACATGTAGCCTTTGTACTGTCCCAGAATATTGGGAATTACTTCATTGCTGATTTCACCGTACTCTCCGTGACAAACAGCACAATGTTCCGCAAACAGGGATTTGCCATTCTCGGGGTTTTCCTCCGCGAGCGCCGGCACGATGAGCGAAACCATCATCAACAATGCACCGGTTGCGATAAGACGTGATAGAGACACTATTTTACTCATCCTTCACGCCGAAGATTTTCAGCAAGAGTATGTAGAGCAGTGTTGCTGCGAAAATCCCGGTGAGCACAATGACAGGTATCGCTGCGTAACCAAGTACGTGCCAAACAAAAGATTCCAGAGTGCTCATTTTGTCGCTTCCAGCGTCATTGCACTGTGATCGAACGGTGCCCGGTTTTCGGGCTCCAACACCGCCGGCGATAAAAGATGCAGATCGTCAATCTCCGGCAGCACGTGAGCGATCCCCTTGTGGCAGTCTATGCAGGTGAAGTCGCCTGCTGCCAGCATGACCGTGTGCATATAGGTACCGGGAGCACCCTGCCGTTCGAACGCGAAAAAATCTTCATCGTGACAATTACGGCATTCGAGCGAATCATTTTTTTCGAAGCGCTTCCATTCGCGCTTCGCAAGATACAAACGATGCTCCGCAAACTTTTCTGGTGTATCGATAGTGCTGGTGATCTTTCCCCATACCTCCCGGCTTGCCTGGACTTTACGAACCACTTTGTCTGACCATTTGTGTGGCACATGACAATCCGGACAAGTGGCGCGAACGCCAGACCGGTTGCTGTAGTGGATACTTTCGGTATAGGCCGGATATACGTTGGCCTTCATTTCGTGGCAGCCAATACAGAATTGCTCAGTATTGGTAACCGCCATCGTCCAGTCGAACAGACGCATATAGGCGATCCCGGCCAGGAAGAAAAATACTGCGACGACACCCAGGGACACGGTGCTTCGGTTTCGAATCACCTGCCAATATCTAGATAGAATTGATTTTCTGTTGCCCATTATTCTTTGGTGCTCGATAGGTGAGATCTTTCGAAATCGCCTGCTCCAGTATTCAGGTCAGGACTTTAAATCCCTGCCGCGAGCTGTTTTTTGGACTGACGCAGCTTGCTCGTCTTCTTCCAATATCCGGGATTTTTAATATCTGAAATATCTGACTGTAATCATCGCACACATCGTCGCAGTACAGGGCCCCGAAAACACCTCGGAAAACACGTACGCGATATCGCCAACATCCTTAACCGAAACAAATTCTACTGTCCGCGCAGGACGCGAATATATGCACGAAAGAAATTAATTCGCTGCTCGAATCGCCTCAACAAAACGCTCAAATGCTGCTTTAAAATCCGCCTCGAAATCCGCCGTCATAGCACTGCAGGCACCAGGAACATTACGGATGAAGAGAATTTTTGCCTCAGCCGTGCCGTCGTCGTTCGTTACGAAAAGTTGCAAGACGTTTACCGCGGGCACGATCTGCACAGACTGGTCCTCGATAAACTCAAATATTGGATCGCTGTCCGCATCCAGTTCTTCTTGGCTGATATCGAGACATACTGTGCGGCCTCTGAATTCCTCGCCAGCTAACTCGTAAACGGGCAGATTCTTGTTGGTCAGCGTGCCTGCAGCCGCATTGGTTGTCTCAACGTCAACCATGACAAACTGATGATCACCAAAAAAGCCGGCCCTGGATACTTTCAGATCCTCAGACATGAAGCTCGGCGTTGTATGTTCCGGGCCGCCAAGCCTGGCACCTGCGGGCTTTGGAATGATTACGTCAAACGGTCCGGAAATGACCATGTTTCCGTCGGCATCAAAGTCGATATACGAGTGGTCTGCGAGTGCAGCTGAAGCAATGAAACAGCTAAGGGCGGCTGCGGCCGTCATTCTCATTATTTTCACGATTTTGGGTCTCCCGGTTAGATTGCCCAAGTTTGCCGTGATTTCGTAGCGCCATCAAGTCGGGGAACGAGCGCTGGCTGCAGGCCAGTAACTGCGGCAACGGAAGAGCCGAATGTTGGCCCTTTCACAGCCATTTCTTGTGCTTACCTGCATATTTGCTATTATCCGGGCCCCAACCAGCTTCCTGAACCTGCATTTCCTTATCTATCAGGCCTTTACAGTCTGATGAGCGGTGTTTGTCGGGCGCTGATTCACCTCATAATCCAGGTACAGACTTTTGATTTCTGCTGCAAATCTGTCGATTCAGTTCGGCGCCAAACCCCTGTTCGAAAATGTCTCGGTCAAGTTCGGCAATGGCAACCGCTATGGCCTGATCGGAGCCAACGGTTGTGGCAAGTCGACCCTGATGAAGATTCTGGCGGGCGAGCTGGAGCCTACGGCGGGTAACGTATCAACAGAGCCCAACATTCGGATTGGCCAGCTGTCCCAGGATCAGTTCGCCTACGAGGACTTCCGGGTGCTCGATGCAGTGATCCTCGGCTACGACAAATTGTGGGAGGTAATGCAGGAACGTAATCGGTTGTATTCGCTCCCCGAGATGAGTGATGCAGAAGGTATGCAGGTTGCAGACCTTGAAGTCGAATTCGCAGAGATGGACGGTTATTCCGCTGAAGCCCGCGCGGGTGAATTGCTGGAAGGAATCGGCATACCGGTAGAGCAGCACGAAGGACCGATGAGCGCTATTGCGCCCGGCTGGAAGCTTCGTGTGTTGTTGGCCCAGGCGCTGTTTTCCGATCCGGATGTTTTGCTCCTGGATGAGCCGACCAATAACCTCGACATCAACGCCATCCGCTGGCTGGAAGAGTTCCTGGACACCAGCAAGTCCACGATGGTCATCATCTCGCATGACCGCCACTTCCTGAACAGCGTGTGCTCGCACATGGCCGACCTTGATTACGGCAAGCTGCAGGTATTCCAGGGTAATTATGATGATTACATGACGGCTGCGACGCAGGCACGAGAACGCGTGCATGCAGATAACGCTAAGAAGAAGGTGAAGATGGCCGAGTTGCAGGCTTTTGTCAGCCGATTCTCTGCCAATGCTTCCAAGGCACGGCAGGCAACATCTCGTGCCCGGCAACTGGAGAAAATCAAGCTTGAAGACATTAAGCCATCCAGCCGGGTTAGTCCTTTTATTCGTTTTGAACAGGAAAAACCGCTACGGCGCATTGCAGTGGAAGCGATCAGGATAAGCAAAGGCTTTGATGAAGGCCCATTGTTCGAAAACTTCAACCTGACCGTCGAGGCCGGTTCACGAGTTGCAATTCTCGGTCCGAATGGTATCGGCAAAACCACGCTGGCCCGTTGTTTGTTGAACGAAATCGATGTCGATAGCGGTGAGGTGAAATGGTCGGAGAATGCCCGAACGGGATATTTCGCACAGGACAACGCGGCAGAGTTTGATAATGACATGTCGCTTTTTGAATGGATCACCCAATGGCAACCAAAAGGTTCTGGTGAAGAATTACTGCGTGCCACGCTGGGGAGAATGCTTTTCTCAAGAGACGAGAGTGAAAAATCGGTGCGGGTAGTATCCGGTGGTGAACAGCGCCGCCTGATGTTCGGCAAACTGATCCTGCAAAAACCCAACGTGATGGTGATGGA
>PVMK01128112.1_pt1 | contig 17171 bp, 21 predicted proteins | sample 1853481 | NCBI WGS metagenome assembly PVMK01 (sample SAMN08533507, study PRJNA380276) | Marine sediment metagenome, whole genome shotgun sequencing project.
CTCCAAACCGAGCAGAGCGCGGCAGGACAACGGCACTTCCCGAGCGATCGGGGCGTCAGAACGACACCGTCCAAGGTTGATCGAACGCCTAGACAACAAATCTCTGGTGTACCCTCACTGAAAGTGCGGTGTGCCCTCGCTTCCGGCGGTCGGGGCGAAGGCTACCGCTGGGACCCGCGGAGGCCGTGATGAAAGAAGACACATTCAACATCGAAGTGCGCAAGTTCCTCAAGGAGGTGGGTGTTACCTCCCAGCGTGAAATCGAGCGCGCCGTGCGCAGGGCGCTCGAAGCCGGCCGGCTCGAGGGTGACGAGAAGTTGAAGGTAAGCGCCCGGATCCAGATCCAGCGCGTCGAGCTGGACCACCGAGTCGACGGTGAAATCGCTCTTTCTTGAGTCCACGCCCCGCTCGGGGATGGCCGGTCTCTACAGGCTGTGAGCCGTCAGCCGAGTTTGGACAGATTGGAGGTAGACTCGACCGGTCGATGCAACATTTTCTGTTCATCAGCAAGAACAGGAGAGGGAATCCATGGAGAAGAAGGCATCGGCCGATAAAGCCGTTCGAGAGATCCGACGCAAGACGCGACGACGGTTTTCAGCCGAAGAGAAGGCTCGGCGGGCGCTGCTACACTGCTCGGGTGCAGCGCATTGCCTCACTCTTGCCGAGCGCGACCGAGATCGTTTGCGCGCTTGGCTTCGAGGCCGCCCTCGTCGGCCGCTCCCACGAGTGCGACTACCCCGACTCTGTCGGTGGACTCCCGGTCCTGACCCAAGCCAAACTGGACGTCCATTCGAGTAGCGCAGAGATCGACCAACGCGTGAAGCAGCTCGTCAGCCAAGGTCTCTCTGTCTATCGCGTCGATGCTGAGCTGCTGCAGGAACTCGAGCCCAGCGTGATTCTCACCCAGGATCAGTGTGAGGTGTGCGCCGCCAGTCCCAGGGATATTGAAGCGGCTCTGGGGACCTGGCTCGCCACACCACCGCGCGTCGTGTCGTTGAGCCCAAGCACACTGGAGGACGTCTGGAACGACATCCGTCGGGTGGCGCGCGTCTTGGCAGCACCCCAGAGGGGGGAAGACGTCACCGCAGCGATCAACCAACGTATCGCCGAGATTTCGAAACGCGTCGGAGGCCGCGCGGATCTACCCACCGTGGCTTGCATCGAGTGGATCGATCCACTCATGGCTGCAGGGAACTGGATCCCGGAGCTGGTCACCCTGGCTGGCGGCCGCCCGGTCGTCGGCGAGGTAGGGACCATTCGCCCTGGCTCGACTGGGAAGAGCTGCACGCTGTGGACCCTGACGTCATCATCGTCATGCCGTGTGGTTTCGATCTGGATCGCACTGGCCGAGAGCTCGAGCCACTTCGAGCCAATCCGAAATGGACAGGACTCCGGGCGGTAGGAGAAGGGCGGGTATACCTGACGGACGGTAGTCAGTACTTCAACCGTCCGGGGCCACGCCTGATCGATTCGCTGGAGATCCTGAGCCAGATCCTGCATCCGGATGACTTTCCAGCCAGTCGCCCGTCGAGTGGCTGGAAGCGACTGGCTCAGGGGTCATGAGACCCTCTTGTAGGGCCGGCTGAGAGTCGTACGTTCCCTCGGAGGAAGTGATGGCCCAAGAATCTGCGACCCTTCGTGGTGTTTTCAAAGAGCTGCAGGAGACGGGGCTCCTCTTGGTTACCGGTCGGCAGCTTCCCAGTGTCGCAGCCTCAATGACGTTAGTCGCATCAATCTTGGTTCTCACTGCGCTCACAGGCTCGGCGGCGCTTGCCGCCGCCACGGACCCAGAGGCAGCAGGAGCTGAACTCATCGGAACCAAAGCTCCCGGCTGGGAGGGTGTCGAATGGCTAAACACCAAACCGCTTCGCCTCGAAGATCTGCGCGGCAAGGTGGTCCTGGTCCGCTGGTGGACCGACACCTGCCCCTACTGCAGACGCAGCGCCCCGGCCCTAAACGAGTTTCATGCGCGCTACGCGCGTCGCGGCCTGATCGTGATCGGCATGTATCACCCGAAGCCGATCGACCGCTCGATCACAGCGAGCGAGATCCGAGCGGCGGCCCAGGAACGGGGCTTCGGCTTCCCGATCGCAATCGACCGCGGCTGGTCGGTTCTGCGACGCTGGTGGCTCGACGGCGGACGCCGTAGCGCGACCTCGGTGAGCTTCTTGATTGACCGGCGCGGCGTGATCCGGCACATCCATCCCGGTCCCGCTTTCCACCGAGAGGTCGTGCGCGGCGACGAGCAGCCCTCCAGAGACTTCGTCGAGCTGAACCGCATGATCGACCAGGTGCTGAACGATCCGAGCTAGGAGAAGCGATCTACGCGATAGTCGCTGATATCTGATGCACGCTCTTTGATCAGATCTGTCGGCATCCCAGTGGTCCCCCGTGTCCCGAGGGCGACGTTGGAGAACCAAGATGAAACAAGATAGGCGGGTTCGATGAACAGACCTTCAGACTTCTACGTCGTCGCAGAGGAATCCGGGGCCGAGCACTTGGCTCTGCCCACCTGGGCGAATGAGAACGCGAACCCGATTGAGCTGGATGAAGACCTTCGAGCCGACCCCCAAGCCGACCATCGAACCAAAGTAGAGCGCGTCGAGGTAGAGGGTGTCCCCGGGGCCTTTCAACTGCTGAACGTATTGTCGCGTGAGGAGTGCCTTCGTTTCATCGAACTCACCGAATCCCTGGGTTACCTGCCCGGACGCGGCAGTCTCACTCCCGAGGAGCGTGCGCCACAACCACAATGCCACCTGGGTAGTGGACGAGCAGACCGACGGAATCATCTGGCGTCGCTGTGAGAACTTCACGACCGTCGACAGGGGTCTCTTCGGAGACAAGAAGGCTCTGGGCCTCAATGCCCGTTTCCGCTTCTATCGCTACGAAAGAGGCGACTTCTTCAAACCCCATACGGACGGCGCCTGGCCGGGAAGCCGTGCAATCGGGAGACAGCTGATTCCCAATGCTTACCCGGACCGATTCAGCCAGATGTCCGTCTTGCTCTTCTTGAGTGACGACTTCGAGGGCGGCGACACGTTGTTCTTGGTGAGCAAGAACAACTCTTCTCGGCCCGCGCGCAACCAGGACGAAGCGGAGTGGGTCCCAGGTAAGGACACCGGTAGGTGGCGCGCTCTGTTTCCCTCACGGGCGCCACCCCTTACACTGCCTACACAGTTCCGAGGAAATCGTTTCGGGAGTGAAGTACATCATCCGAACCGACATGCTCTTCGAGCTCTAGCGAGACCACGAGTTTCTCTAAACTCCACGAACGCTACAGGGCGCCCACGGAAACCGATGACAGCCCTCTTTCCCTTCGACAATTCGTACGCGCGGCTTCCCGACCGGTTCTTCGTGCGCCTGCCTCCGACCCCGGTTGCTGAGCCGGGCCTGATCCAGCTGAACGAGGGCCTGGCCTTCCACCTCGGGCTCAGCCCCGAGCGATTGAAGACGGCAGAGGGAATCGAAATTCTGGCCGGGAATCGAGTGCCGGACGGCGCCGAGCCTCTCGCCATGGCTTATGCGGGTTTTCAATTTGGCGGCTGGGTATCTCAGCTGGGTGATGGCCGGGCGATTCTCCTCGGAGAGCTGATCGATCGCGATGGCGTGCGCCGTGACATCCAACTCAAAGGTGCGGGCCCTACTCCTTTCTCTCGTGGGGGAGATGGACGCGCCGGGGTCGGCCCCGTGTTGCGCGAGTACATCGTTAGCGAGGCCATGGCTCGCCTGGGGATCGCGACCACGCGGTCCCTTGCTGCCGTCACGACGGGCGAACAAATTGCGCGCGAAACGCTCCTGCCGGGCGCGGTCCTCACTCGCGTGGCGCAGAGCCACATTCGCGTGGGCACATTTCAGTTCTTCGCGGCTCGTAAAGACGTCGAAGCCCTCCGCGTGCTGGCGGATCACGTCATTGCCCGTCACTACCCAGAAGTGTCTCAGGCCGACAAGCCCTACCTCGCAATGTTGACCGCCGTGATCGACCGCCAAGCCGAGTTGATCGCCGGCTGGCAACGGATTGGCTTCATTCACGGCGTCATGAATACCGACAACACGTCGATTGTCGGGGAAACCATCGACTACGGCCCTTGCGCGTTCATGGACAGTTTCCATCCCGATACGGTCTTCAGCTCCATCGACCACAGGGGCCGATACGCCTACGGCAATCAGCCAGCGATCGCGCAGTGGAACCTGGCGGGTTTCGCGCAGACCCTCGTACCCCTGATCGACGACGATGGAGAGACCGCCAGCGCTCTGGCCGACGAGGCGATTCAGGGTTTCGTCGGGCGATTCGAAAGTTTCTATCGCACGGGCATGCGACACAAGATCGGGCTCGCCGAAGAGCGGGAAGGCGACGTGGCGCTATTCCGCGATTTATTGACTCGCATGGCGAACAACAAGGCCGATTTCACCCTCACCTTTCGCCGCTTGAGCGATATCGCCGACGAGAACCCTGTCGCCAACGAACGCGTGAGCACTCTCTTCGAGAATCCCGCGGCGTTCGACGAGTGGGCCGTGCGTTGGCGCAAACGGCTTGCGGGCGAATCGCAATCCGCTGCCGAACGGCGGTCGATCATGCGCTCGGTCAATCCCGCCTTCATCCCGCGCAACCATCTAATCGAAGAAGTGATCATGGCAGCCGTTGAAGAGAGCGACCTCACGCCGTTCGGGCGGCTGATCGAGGTGCTGGAGTCACCTTACGAGGATCAGCCGGCAAAGGAACGCTATGCCGCGCCGCCGAAGCCCGAAGAGATCGTTCACCAGACCTTCTGCGGCACCTGATCGGCCCAATCTGTCCAAACTTGGCTGACGGTTTACAGCGACTACGACGGGCCCGGCGCGGCGATTACGTTCATGCGAAATCTCAGTCGTTCCGAGACCGCGAAGTTCCGCATCGCGTTGATCCGGATCTGTTCCTGCGGACCGGGTGGGCTCGCGCAGTCGAGTTGGATTCGCACGGCCTTATCGGCGTACTGTGGGTATTGCTTCCCCAAGTGGCCGTCGAGCACGTAGCTGACATAGCTGTTGTACTTGTCGTCGAGCTGTTCGAGTTGATTGGGAACCGTGCCCCAGGGCCGCTTCTCGAGCATCAGCAACACCACTTCGTTCGCCTCGGGGTCCAGACTGATGAGGTCGATCACGCGAGGGTTGTGGACGCCGGGTGTTTCGCGGGCTTCGTCGCTCATCTGGGTTCTTCTCGCCTCCGCGCGGGATTCTAGCGGCGTCCAGTCTACCGGATGTGAGCGCCAGCCGAGTGGGGACCCATTGGGGGTAGATTCAACCGGTCGATATAACATTTTCGGTTCATCAGCGAGATCGAAGATCCTCACGTTGGCCCGGCTTGGCGGTGGGAGCGAACTCGGGAATCCTCGTGAACACTTTCGACGGTCGGAGGAATGAGAAGTATCCTCACGAGCGGGGCGGAAGGAGCAACACGATGAAGATCACGATCCGCGAGAACGGCCCAGTCATTCTCGAGACCCAGGAGGGATTCTCCGTGAGCCTCGAAGGCTCGACCCGAGAGGAGACAGGGCCGATCGTTCTGTGTCGCTGCGGAAAATCCGACAAAAAGCCATTTTGTGATGGTTCCCATCGCAACGCCGACTTCAAAGCGCCGGCGGTCGAGTTGCTCACGCCCTAGGCGAGTCGGGCGTTGCACAGGGTCTTGTTTATCGATCGACTACCCGGGTTGAGGTGGATCGAAATACTCTGGCTGATTGGCGACTACCTGCAAGGTACTGTCCGGTCAACGGACCCAGGGGGAGATAGCCGTGACTGTTGATCGCGCTCGGTTTCGGGGACCCGAAGCCACGCCGAATGAATCCAGATCGTGGTGGCTCCGTGAAGCCCTTGCCGCAGACCCCGGGGCGCCGTGCCCGCCCTTGGCGGGCCGGGTACGAGCCGATGTTGCGATCGTCGGTGGGGGATACACAGGTTTATGGACGGCGTTTCAGCTCAAGCAGGCTGATCCCAGTGCAGATGTCGTGCTGCTGGAGGCCGATATTTGTGGCGGCGGCCCCAGCGGGAGAAACGGCGGCTTCATGTACGGGCTCTGGGAAGACTTCCCGGTGTTGGTGGATCTCTTCGGAACGGAGCGCGCAGTCAGGGTAGGGGAGGCCTCGGAGAGAGCGGTTGATTTCGCGGAGGAGGTTTTCCGCAAAGCCGACATCGACATCTGGTTCCAGCGCTCCGGTCATCTCAATGTATCCACGTCTCCTGTTTTCGATGAGGCGATCGATGAATATCGCCGGCTTCAGTCACGCGAGGGTATTCCCGCGGGTCTGTTCCAGTTGCTCTCGGCGTCTGAGGTTGCCGACCGATGCCGATCGCCGCAATTCCGTGCCGGTGTCTTGCAGACCCTAGGTGCCACCGTGCAACCGGCGCGCCTCGCGCGAGGACTGCGCGCCTTGGTGCTCGAGATGGGGGGTACGAATCTACGAAGGGACGCCGGTCGATCTGATCGAGGGCGGAACACTCGTCAGGATCGTCACGCGCGGCGGTGAAGTCGCGGCCGACCAGGCGGTGCTGGGGCTAAACGCCTGGTCGAACCAGATTCCCCAATTCCGCCGAAGCATCATCCCGCGCTCGAGCCATATCGTGATTACAGAGCCGGCACCCGAACGCCTTCAAGAGATGGGATGGACGGGCGGTGAGGGGATCGGCGATTTTCGGGCGACGGTCCACTACCTTCGCACCACTCCCGACGGCCGGATCGCGTTCGGGGCCGGCACTGGGAGTTCCGGCCGAGGGGTCAATGGCCGGATGTCCAACGACCCGTCGTGGTACCGGCGTCTCGAAGCAACCCTTCACAAGTGGTTCCCAGAGTTTCGCGATGTTGGAATCGATGCGGTGTGGGGCGGGCCGATCGACGTCAGCGCTCACCACGTCCCCTTCTTCGGGTCCATCTGGGGCGGGAACGTTCATTATGGAATGGGCTTCACGGGTGGCGGCGTCGGCCCCTGTGTTCTCGGCGGCCAGATCTTGTCCTCGCTGGTCCTCGGCAAGCAGGACGAGTTCACTTCCTTACCTCTTGTGGGATTCCAATCGAAGCGGTTTCCACCGGAGCCTCTCCTCTCTGTCGGCGCCAGGCTCACCCTCGAGGCGATCCTTCGCACGGATGACGCGTGGGAAGCCGGCAGATCCGGCAACCCCGTGCTCAAGATGATGGCTCGGCTGCCACGGCACCTTGGATACAACCTGGGCCACGAGTGACCTGCCCCCTGAGATCGATCCGGCTTGTATCTTCGGATCGAGTGAGGAGCAGGCCAATGGGCAAGAAACGCCACACGGCAGAGCAGATCATCGGCCCAATGGGTTCAAACTCGGCTGACGGCGTACCGTGCATGCTGGGATCTACCGACGGGCGCCGCCATCGTGGCCGCATTTGATCTTCTCGAACCTTCGCAACCGAGACCTTCAACCCGAGTTGATGGACGCTCCCGACCTGGAACCGGAACACTATCTCGGTTCGCTCCGGGGCCTGTCGCGTGTGAACGCCGTGACGGGAAGCGCCATGATCCTATGGCCGGAGATTCTCGCCGCGGCTCGGGCGACTTCCGGCGCGCCACTGCGGGTGCTGGATGTGGCTTGCGGCGGCGGCGATGTGCCGATTGCGCTGTTGCGCCGTTTGCGCTCGCGGGGACTGTCCGTCGAAATCGATGGCTGCGATGTCAATCCCATCGCGGTCGAGCAGGCGACCCATCGCGCTAAGAGCCTGGGGGTTTCCGCGACCTTCTTTCAACTGAACGTTCTCGAGGATGCGCTGCCGGACGATTATGACATCGTGATGTCTTCGCTCTTCCTCCACCACTTGGGCGGCGACGAGGCCCGCGACTTTCTATCGAACGCAGCAGCCGCAGCCAAACGCTTGGTTCTCATCCATGATCTCGTCCGGTGTCGGGCAGGGCTCTGGCTCGCTCAGATCGGCGTGCGCCTGTTATTTTGCAACGACGTGTGCGTACACGACGGACCTCGCTCCGTAAAAGGCGCGTTCACGATCAACGAAATGCGGATGCTCGCGGTGGACGCGGGGCTCGGCGCTTGCCACATCGAGGCTCGATTTCCTTACCGCTTTCTGCTCCAATGGAGCCTTGATGAGGCCTTGGCCTAGACGAGCGGCGCCGGACATTGCGGAAACGTCCTGGGACGTCGTCGTCGTCGGAGCCGGGCCGGCCGGGTCGATGGCCGCGCTCGAGATCGCGCGCCGTGGCCCAAGCGTCTTGCTCATCGACAAGGCCCGCTTCCCCAGATACAAGGTGTGCGGCTGCTGCCTGAACGGAAGGGCCTTGAGCCTGCTCGGGGCTGCGGGTCTCGGCGGGCTTGTCGACCAGTGCGGGGGGAGCCCCCTACACGAATTTGAACTGACTGTGGGGAACAGAACCGCTCGGGTACCCCTGCCCGCGGGCGCCTCGTTGTCTCGCGCGAAGTTCGACAACGCGCTGGTCGAAGCCGCGTGCAAACAGGGGGCGGTGTTTGTGTCCGAATGCAGGGCCGATTCCGCGCAATCGATTGCCGGGGGGTGGCGGCTTCGAATGACGCTGGGGGATGTAACCGCACGTGTCACGGCCAGCGTAGTCCTAGCTGCCGATGGACTCGCACAACACCTCATGAAGAGCGCGCTCCGCGAAAAACCCGTCCTCCAGCGAAGCTCGAGGCTCGGCGCGGGCGCCGTTTTGGAGGGGGCCGAAGGGCGCTACGCGCCGGGCACGATCTACATGGCTGTTGGCCGAGGCGGGATACGTGGGCCTGGTTCGGCTCGAAGACGGCCGCCTCAACGTGGCCGCGGCCCTGGACCCTCGTCTCGTTAAAGGGCGAAACCTCTCGAGAGCGGCGGGAGACATTCTCGAGCAGGCAGGCCACGTCATCCCCGAAGCCTTTGGGGATGCGGACTGGCGCGGCGTTCCGCAGTTGACGCGTCGGCCCGCACGCGCGGCGGGACGGCGGATCCTCGCCATCGGCGACGCGGCCGGTTACGTCGAACCCTTCACGGGCGAGGGTATCGGCTGGGCGCTGACTTCGGGCCGTGAGGCGGCGGTGATTGCTTGCGATGCCATCGGCGCGTTTGGCAGCGAGCTGGAACGCCGCTGGCAGCGGCGCCATCGAGAGATCGTGGGCGCAGCACAGCGCCGCTGTCGAGTCATCACTTTGGGATTGCGCCATCCAGCCCTACTGAATCTTGCCACCGCTGCGCTGGCGAGAGCGCCCGCAATCGCGCGTTGCCTGATTGATCCGCTGAATGCGGATCTCAGTTTGGAAAAGGAAATACGGCCATGACGGATCTCAGCCTCATCAAGGAAGTGCGGCCATGAAGTTTACGATTCTCGGCCAGGGCACCGCCGTTCCGGAGCACTCCATCGGTCGAAGCGAGTCGATCGATCTCGTGGCGGGTGATTCCTGGAGATCCGAAAAGGAGCGCCGCATCCTCCGTGCCCTGTACCGAAGGACCGGCGTGGAGAAGCGGCACAGCGTCCTGTTGCACAAGCGCCTGACCGAGGGCGACGGGCCTCAGTACGATCCCCTCTTCCGGCAAAAAGGTGCCGACGACCTGGGGCCGTCGGTTGGCGCGCGAATGGAAGTCTACGAAGAGCGCGCTTTCCCACTGGCGCTTCGCGCCGCGGCGTCGGCGATCGAGCGCGCTGGCCTCCGCGGTGAAGACATCACCCACCTGATCACGGTGTCGTGCAGCGGTTTTTGCGCACCCGGCGTCGATCTCAAACTGATCAAGTTCTTGTCACTTCCCGCGACCACCGAACGCGCACACATTGGTTTCATGGGCTGCCAAGGCGCGCTCAACGGTTTGCGCGTCGCGCAAGCTTTCGCCAACGCCGATCCCGCCGCAAATGTGCTCCTGTCCGCCGTGGAGTTGTGCAGCCTGCATTATCACTACGGCTGGAACCCCGAACAGGTCGTCGCCAACGCGCTCTTCGCCGATGGTTCCGCCGCTTTGGTCGGCACCCTGTGCGATGCCAACGAAGGCTGGAGCATTTCCGCCACCGGCGCGTACGTTTTTCCGGATTCGGAGGATGCGATGAGCTGGCGGATTCGCGACCACGGATTCGCAATGAGCCTCTCGCCACAATTGCCCAAGCTCATCACAGAACACCTGCGCGCCTGGACCGAAGCTTGGCTGGACCGCCAAGGCCTGGCGTTTGGGGATATCCGCTCGTGGGCCGTGCATCCCGGCGGACCGCGCATTCTCTCGTCCGTGGCCGCGGCGCTCGGTCTGGAGAGGAGCGCGCTAACCACCTCGCGCGATGTTCTTCGGGAGTACGGGAACATGTCCTCACCCACCATCCTGTTCATCCTCGACCGATTGCAGCGGGCGAAGGCTCCACTGCCGTGCGTCGCGCTGGCATTTGGTCCAGGACTGTCGGCGGAAGCCGTGCTGTTCGACTCATCCAATTCATGAGGCGCGGGGTGTCGAGGTTCTAGGGCTCCACGGCCTCGGGTCGCCAGATCACGACGTCGAGCCGTCGGGCGAAATGGAGGGTGGAAGGCGGGCCGCTGATCTGAAATCCATGCGGAACATGGAGCTCGTTGATTTCGATGTTGGCGCGGGCTTCTTGGAGCGGCCAGGGACCGTGGTGGATTTCGGTTCGAAGCACGCGCCCATTTTTGGCCTGTGCGTACAAGCAGTAACGCTCTGTCAGGAAATACTCGAGGCTGCCAGGCTTCGCCTCGTACACCTTTGAGGTTGGCCCGTATTCCGCCGAGAACCTGACCGGCCGCCCCGATGCACGCCGCGTACATCGATATTGGATTCCGTCGCCACTCGAAACCAGCGAGATCTTCGCCCGGTAATACGGAAGAGCGAAGAAGCGTCGTGCGGCCCACACCGCGATCGCCTTGGTCGCGTCGAGGCTGAGAAACCAGACTCCAGGCTTTCCGTCACGCTCCACGTAAAGACGTAGGTTCAGTTCGGGAAACGCTGAAAGCCCCGGAATGTCGGGGAGCAATCGATGCGCGACACCGGTCATGCGAAAGGGCACCACGCCCACCCACGACGAACCGGCGAATTCCTGAATCTCGAGTGATTCCGGTACCAGGGAGCGCACGTCCGAGACGGCGACGGGCCAGTGGGCGAAGAGAAGGTCGTGCCAGGTCTGGCGTGACTGCCAGCGTTTCTGAGGCAGCGGCCAGGGCCTGTGATCAGTGCGGCTGAAGGACGGGTGCATTGCCAGATCCGACCCGTGAAAGATGTCTCCAATGGGTAGCGTAGTGTGCCAGAACTCAGCCCGCCGTTACGCCGCTCTTTGCTACCAGCCCGATGAGATCTTCAGCCGCCTCGCCAACCGGTGAGCGGATAGAGGTCAACCCGAAGAGGGCAGCCTGCCCGCTCGGCATCTTCGCGAGTGGTAGTATGCACGGGTACCTGGCGTCTCGGTTCCGGCTGCAACGCGCCGCCGGCCGCTGAGCGCCAAGGTGTTGGGCGACCGGAGGAAAGAGGTGAGATGGTGAATCGATTTGTCATCGCAATCGTTTTCGGCGCCTGGGTGACCGCCGCGGCGTTCGCTGAGGATCCCGAGCCCACCAAGGCCCCCAGCATGAGTGCCGCTGAACTCCACGCGCAGCGCGAGTCGAAAGTCGCGCCCGTTGTCATCGACGTGCGCACGCCCGAGGAGTACGCCTCTGGCCACATCCCTGGTGCCGTCAACATCCCGTTTGACCAGGTGGCGCGGCGTATCGCTGAGATTGATGCACCCCACGGTGTCGCTCTTTATTGCATGGTCGGACCGCGCGCACGAAAGGGTGAATCGGCGCTTCTTGCTGCGGGGTACGAAAAGGTATTCCACCTCGAGGGAGGCCTGGCCGCTTGGCAGGCGGCTGGGCTTCCCATCGAGGGAGCCCAGTAGTTCGCTGGGCGCCTAACGGTCGGGCAGCGAGATGACCTTGTTCCAGTGTTGGCTCCGACATGTCGGAAGTGTCTTGGCGGTTGGCCTCTTCATCGCGACGGGACCACCCTCCGTCGCTGGCGCCGAGCCGACCGCTCCGATTCAAGCAGCTTTGGCCCATCCCGAACGGTCCGAAGCCGATCGGGCGCGAGACAAACACCGCAGGCCAGCGGAAGTCCTCGCACTGGTGGGCGTTGAGCCCAAAATGCGCGTCGCTGATCTCATGTCTGGCAGCGGTTGGTACACGGAAGTGCTCGCTCGCATCGTGGGTCCGCAGGGGAGAATCTACGCTCAAAACAACCGCATTTCGGCCCAGGTCTACGGCACGGCACTCGCCCGGCGGCTCGAGGGCTCGAGATTGCCTCAAGTCGTCGTCTTGGATCGGGAGTTGGAGAACCTGGGTCTTCCAGACGGTTATCTCGACGCAGCGCTGATGGTGCAGTTCTATCACGACACCTTCGCGATGGAAGTCGATCGCGTCGCGATGAACCGTGGAATCTTCAACTCGCTGAAACCCGGCGGAGTGTTCTGCGTTGTCGATCATCGCGCCCAGAGGGGATCCGGCGCGCGCGACGCGGCGAACCTCCACCGGGTAGACCCAGAGATGGTGAAACAAGAGGTGCTCGCTGCTGGATTCGTTCTAGAAGCCGCATCAGACGTCCTCAGCAACCCGACCGATGACCACACCCTCAGCGTCTTCGATGAATCGATTCGTGGAGACACGGACCGCTTTATCTTGAAGTTTCGAAGACCCAGGTGAGCCTGCAGGTCTGGATCCCCCCGGGATTTGACAAGGCGCTGTCGCTGACACCAAACAGCTGGTGTGTCCTGGGTCTCGCCTCGGCCGACTCTTGGCACCCTACGGCGCCGGCCGCCAGTCTGGGGTACTCTAACGAGCGTCGGTGGGGCGCGAGGAACACGTGATGCCGTTCAGTGCGCGTCGCTTGGTGGTCGTCGCAATCGCTCTGGGGGTCAGCGCCCTGGGCTCTTCCGATCCCGTCTTCGCCGACCCGACGCTCTACACCGGATCGATCCGACTTCAGTTGTCGAGTTGGAGTGGCTGCAGGCCTTTTGTTTGCGTGAACGACTTCGGTGCCGGCTATTCGTTCCCATTTGGCGCGAGCCTCAGCTATCCGAGTCTGAACAACCTGCCTTCGGGAAACCTGGCGAGCGTGAGCGGCAGTGCTCCTGCAGCGGTCGCGATTGGCTCGAACCACATTACGCTCCAGACGTCGCTCTACGACACCTCGCCCCCGACATCGTGGAATGTCACGTTCGCAAGTACCCATTTCTCAGGCGGACATGCTGCGGGGAAGATCTTCGGGGGCGGAGCTCCCGGCAACACGATTTCGTTCGCGCTCGCTGCGGTTCCCTATGGTCGATTGGGAGTCACGTTCTCAGGGACCCTCGACGAAGCTCGGCGGCACGCTGCATCTGCTCGGCGCCTGGCAGGCCCGGTATTCCATCGCCCAACCCGCCACTTCGCCCAGCTTCGAGTTGCCGCTGTCTCCGATCGGTGGAAACTCTGCTGGGACTGCCAAAGCGCAGCGGACCTACCCTGGCGGCACCGTGGTGACGCATACTGTATGGGGCTTTCCTTGGACGACGGGTAGGGTAGTGGCCTGGGCGCCCGAACCCAGTGGCCTCGGTGACTACTCGTTTCCCTACACGTATCGATCGGCGACGGGGTCGGACCAGCGCACCCCGCAAGGCGCCGGGAACCTTCAACTCGTGACCCCCTTCGTCGTACGGCATCGCGAATCGGGCAGCTCGCTGGGTTTCTATCACCAAGCGGGCGTGGCCATTCTTACGCTGCGCTTCGTACCGGAGCCATCGGCTGGCCTGCAGCTCCTGGCCGGGCTCTCCGCACTGGCTGCGCTCTATGGCCTCAGCCACCGCCGAGAATAGGACGCTGGACGCCCCGTTCCTCTTCTCGACTGATTGACAGCCGGTGGTCCGAGTCCATCTCCACCGCCTTTGCCGACGATGTGCCTCTGTGAAGCGTCAGCCGAGTTTGGACAGATTGGGGGTGGGCTCAACCGGTCGATCTCGAGAGACCCACGCCGATGGGGACATAAAAAGGGGATCGGAGGGCGTCGAGCGGGGGCCCATGCGCGGTTGGCCCGTCCAGATGGAATTTCGCGAGACGGAGCGTTCGATTTGCCATGTGCTTGCCACCGCCGATCAGTTCATTCCAGGATCGCGCTAAGTAGCCGAAAAGAGGGTGGCCCAGGACAGAATCGCGGGCCAGCGAAGCTGGCCAAGCGCTAGTCAAGCGAAGCTTAACCGCGAACTGTCGACACCTCGATTTTCAGTTTGTTAGGGGAAATTTCCACGAGTGTCCACGGATGGCAATAACCGTCCACTAATCAAGTGTTTACGCCACCTGTGGCGATCCACGGATGTCGCTCGATGTCGCCCCGTTTCCACCCGCTTAGCTGTCAGTTAGCTGTCAGGTCTTTGGCTGACGGTTTCCACTGGCCCGAGAAACCCAAGCGGCTCACTATCGCCCGTCCTGCAAATTCTCGAGTTCGGACCAGCGCGCGTACGCGGCCTCGAGTTCGCCTTTCAGCGCGGTCATCCGCTCGTGGATCCGAGCTTGCTCGGCCACGCTCCTCTTGTAGAAGCCGGGCTCGCTTAGGCGCTCGAGCAGTCCACTCTGCTCGGTTTCGAGTGATTCGATCTTTGAGGGCACCTGCTCGAGTTCTCGTGCCTGTTTGAACCCGAGCTTCCGGGGCTTCGACTTCGCCACATTCACGCGCGTCGTGGACTCGGTGGACTTCGCCGTGACCGCCATCGGCGTGTTGCGGCGGCGAACCCAATCCGAGTAGCCGCCCGCATACTCCTGGATCTTGCCGTCGCCCTCGAAGACCAGCGTCGAGGTCACCACGTTGTCGAGGAACGCCCGGTCGTGGGAGACGAGCAGGATCGTGCCCCGGTAGTCGATCAGAAGTTCCTCGAGCAATTCGAGGGTCTCGATGTCGAGGTCGTTGGTCGGCTCGTCGAGCACAAGTAGGTTGGCGGGCTGGGCAAAGAGGCGAGCAAGCAGCATACGGTTGTGCTCGCCACCCGAGAGCGCCTTCATTGGCGTGCGCGCGCGGTCGGGACTGAACAGGAAGTCCTGCAGGTAGCCGATCACGTGGCGACGTTGGCCGTTGATCTCGATGTATTCGCGGCCCTCCGCGAGGTTCTCGATCACGGTCTTTTCTAGTTCCAGCGCGGCGCGCAGCTGATCGTAGTAGGCAATCTCGAGCCTCGTGCCGAGGCGCACCTGGCCGGAGGTCGGCGCGAGTTCGCCTAGCAGGAGCCGCAGCAGCGTGGTCTTGCCGACCCCGTTCGGCCCGACCAGGCCGATGCGATCCCCGCGCATGATGCGCAGCGAAAAGTCGCTCACGAGGGGCGTGTCGCTCCCATCCCATGCGTACGTGACGTGCTGCGCTTCGGCGACGAGCTTGCCCGAGCCGCGCCCCTCGTCGAGCGCGAGGCGCACCTTGCCCTCGACCTCGCGGCGCGCGGCGCGCTCTTCGCGCAGAGCAATCAACGCGCGCACGCGGCCCTCGTTGCGCGTGCGGCGCGCCTTGATGCCTTGGCGAATCCAGACTTCCTCCTGCGCGAGCTTCTTATCGAAGAGCGCGGCATGGCGCGCCTCCTCTTCGAGCGTGGCCGCCTTCTTGGCGAGGTAGGTCGGATAATTGCACGCCCACGACGTGAGCACGCCACGGTCGAGTTCGATGATGCGCGTTGCGAGCCTCGTCAGGAGCGCGCGATCGTGCGTCACGAAGAGCACGCCACCGCGCAGCTCGACCAACTGCTCCTCGAGCCACTGGATCAGCTCGATGTCGAGGTGGTTGGTGGGCTCGTCGAGCAGCAACAGATCCGGGTTGGAGATGAGCGCCTGTGCGAGCGCGACGCGCCGCCGCCAACCGCCCGAGAGCTCGCCGATGCACGTGTCGGCGGGCAACTCGAGACGCGCGAGCATATCGTCGACGCGCTGGCCGAGCGACCAGCCGTTGCACGCGTCGATCTCGTGCTGCAGGGACTTCCATCCGCTTCATCTGCGACGCGTCTTCGGCGACGGCGTGGGAGACATGGTGGAACTCCGCGAGCAGACGGCCGACGTCGGCGAGGCCCGTCGCCACGATGTCGTAGACGCTGGCGCCGTCGTCCCCCGGCAGGTCCTGCGAGAGCCGGGCAACCGAGAGTCCCGGCTGCCGCCAGATCTCACCGGCATCGGTCATCACTTCGCCGTGCACGATCTTGAGCAGCGTCGACTTGCCGGCGCCATTGCGGCCGATCAGGCAGACGCGCTCACCTGCATCGATCTGGAAGCTCGCCTCCTCGAGCAAGGCGTGCCGGCCGAAAGAAATGGAGACGCGATCGAAGCGGAGAAGCGGCATGGGGCGGGGAGCATAGACCCGGCGCGCGGTCTTACCTACTGGTTTTTAGCCGAGACGACCGGATCCGGTCCCGAACGTCGGAGGACTACACCCGATCGAGCAGCAAGTTCACGGGAACGATCGGCAAGGTGACGATCAGCACGAAGAAATGAGGTCGTGGCATCCGGGACGATCCAATATGTCATCGCCGTGGCTATAACGGTCTTCGATCCCGCGTGATTTTCTGCCGGTGTGTTGATCCGCGCACCGCACGAATACGCCGACGAATAGCGAAACAACGCGGGAGAGGGCATTCAATCCGATGCCTGGCCAGCGTCCATCCCAGTTACATATCGATCCACCGCCAGCATGGCCAAAACATCTTCGCGGTTGTACTGCTCGACCTTCTCGATGATCGAATCATCCCCTGACTTCAGCCAATCGAGATAAAGCAACTGAGCACTCAGGCCGTCGACATCGTCCTGGCTCCAATTGAATCCGCAAACCGGCGCAACAGCCTTGATGGAATAACTGGTCACCGGGAAGTACGGGCGGCGCTTGATTTCTTCCTTTAGGTCGATCAGTGCAGCTTTAGCCGCCATCAATCGATCCGCGAGGCCCGGATGATCGCCCGCCGCCTGTCGGAGCTTGCCGATCTCGTACGTCGACCAGCAGTACAGGGCCACATCGCTGGGGTCACCCAGCCAATCGAGAAAATCGGACCACATGCGGGCTTCGTCGTCTTCTCCGCGCGCGGTCCAGATGTGCGTCTCTCCGTCGGGCGTCGCCACGCCAAGCATGTAGACATGCGACCGCGTCACGGCTTCGCCATCGAGGGTGGAGGTGTCTTCCACATCGAAATAGACGAGGCGCTCTCGCCGCTTGATGGATGCCGATTCACCCGGCC
>PVMK01153681.1_pt1 | contig 17170 bp, 17 predicted proteins | sample 1853481 | NCBI WGS metagenome assembly PVMK01 (sample SAMN08533507, study PRJNA380276) | Marine sediment metagenome, whole genome shotgun sequencing project.
TGCTTCACGAAAGGTGATATTGTCCACGCCGCCTTCTTCACTGATATGCTCCTGGGCCTTTTTCAGCATGACCATGGTCAGGTCAGAAGCAACCACACTGCGGACCAGAGGTGAGAAGCGCAGGGCGGTATGTCCACCGCCGCAGGCAACATCAAGCATGTTGTCATCAGGCATAGGTTGCAGTAGGCGCACCATCGATTCCAGATCGTCTCCTGTGGAGAAACCCTTGTCGTGGATGTAGCCATCTGCTGCTTTACCGAACTGTTCCCTGACTTTGTTCTTAAATTCACGTGTCATTACACACTCCTTACTCAATTGACAACCGATTATAACACCAGTTCCGGAAAAAGCTTGTCAGGAAATGCATCCTCTGGTAATTAAATTCAATTGTTTGGGAAGTTTTTAATGCATAGAAACGATCTTGGCAAGATGAATCTGAAAATTCGTCCTCTTCTTTATGCGCTAGCTCGTTCGGATTTTACTGTTCAAGCAGTTTAACTACAGTGTTTCAAAAATTGGGAACGGCTCTTGCTAAGTAAGCAGGAGTTGTTTTTATTTCCCCCGGCAGCCTGTGAGTGATAGTCCATGAACCGGCTTTGAGCAGGGCCCAAATGCAGGCTTCTAACGGTCAGAAAGCTGCCTGTGAATATTCGTCAGACAGAAACCTGACCTTTACTGGAATTGATCAATGAACGATTTTCTAAATACTATGCTCGAACTCGTCAAAGGGCTTGGTGAAGAATTTCTTTATATTCTTCCTTACCTGGCGCTTGGTGTCTTCTTCGAAGCTGTCATCCGCACACTCAAATGGCATGTCAAAATTCGCAAGGCTTTAACACACTACGGGATTCTGGCTATCCCGATGGCGACCTTGCTTGGCGTGGCCAGCCCTCTTTGTGCTTGTGCAACCCTGCCACTGGTGATTTCCCTGCTGGTTGCCGGTCTGCCTCTGGCTCCGGCCATGGCCCTGCTGGTGACATCACCTTTGATGAGTCCCGCTTCTTTTACCATGCTCTCCGGGATGTTGGGCTCCAGTTGGGCGATGACCGTGCTGGTCTGTGCCGTACTGCTTGGCCTGTTCGCCGGTTACGCAACTCATTTTTTACGGAAAAAAGGTTTTGCTGAAGAAGAAATTTTCCGCAAGGCGTTGCCGCAGGGTGATTTTCACGATCCGGATTACCCGGTCGAGCAGCTACGTTGCGAGTGTGGCCAGCAGCTTTCACATCGGGTCAACCGATGTACTCACAATAAGTTCCTGGTGTTTTTAGCGCGTTTTTGGGAAGGCAGTCTGAAAATCAGCAAGTTCGTTTTGATCGGCCTGGTGATTGAGATCGTGGCCTTAACCTTTATTCCTAACGGTTGGATCACCGGTCTGCTTGAAGGGCAGGGCATCTTGCCGATCTTCACTCTGACCCTGGCTGCTATTCCCCTGCATCTACCTCAGGTAACGGCCGCTTCAATGCTCTTCGGTTTTTATCTTCCCGATCCGGGGCAGGTGATCCCGTTGGCCAAGGGGGCTGGAGTCGCCATGCTGGTTGGCGGACCGGTTACGGCTCTGCCGGTTATGGCGGTATTTATCTCCATGTTTAAGCCGCGTGTGTTGGTCCTGTACCTCTCCCTCTGTGTCGGTGGCACGATTGTGCTGGCATTGATCTTCAGGGCTTTGCCGATAACGATTTAGTTTCTGTCCGGAAACCGCCCTTTTTCGCAATCTCGGCGTCAATCTGCACATTTGATTGTGCGGCGTAAAGAACTACGCCTCCACTCAAATACCCGATTTCCTTGATCTTGCGAAGAATTGCTGATTTCCAAATCAGAAACGAAAACTGTACCCATACAAGTTTTCTGGATGGGCACTAAAATAAAGACAGCAGAATTTTATCAACATATCCGATCATGAAAAGGACTCATCATGGCACAAGCAATTAAACAGGCGAAACCGGGCGACCGGGTCAAAATCAATTTTAATGGGACACTGGAAGATGGCACTCTCTTCGATACGACTTACGAAAAAGATGAGTGTATTGATGATGACTGCCGTTGTGATGACGATGGCTGCGATGATGACGACTGCGGCTGTGGTAGCGAGGGTGGCCCGATGGAATTGGAGGTTGGTGCCGAAGAGTTCTTCCCCCAGATCGAAGAGGCATTGATCGGTATGTCGCCAGGCGACAAGAAGACTCTCACCATTCTGGCCGCAGACGCTTTTGGCGCATACGATGTGGAGATGATTTCCACTGTGCCACGCAGCCAGTTCCCGGCTGAAATCACTCCTATGATTGGTGATGACCTCGAACTGGTCAATGACGATGATGAAAGCATGATCGTCACGGTCATTGAACTGGACGATGTCGAGGTCACGCTCGATGCCAATCATCCGCTGGCCGGTGAAGATCTGACCTTCGAAGTGGAATTGGTCGAAGTTCTCTGAAACTGTCATTGGGACTGTCCCCATGCGGGGACAGTCCCTTGACGTGCACGCTATTGCTCTTCCTGCTTTTCCTCAAGAAAACCAACTAAATGTCCAACGGCCTGAGATAGCTCCTCAGGAACATCAGCTACCTCCTGCAAACTGGTCAATAGTCGTTTCGCTGCCATCAACGCGTTACGATGTTGATGAATCGTCTTTTGCTCAGGCTGGTGACTGTGTGTCATGTCACGGAATTGCTTGGCGACCGACGGATGATTACGTTCTTCTTCAATGACGGCCTGACGTAGTTCACTGTATTCTTCCATGCTGAGTTGTTGCTCCTCGTCAGCTTGACGAAGCAGGTCCACGGAACGATAGTCAGGTAGAGGACGGCCTTCTTTGCGTTGCAGAAGATCTGGCTCCTTGCGTTCGAGAAAGCGGAAGGCTAATAGCAGCTTCTCTGCTGTCTGCCGACGGATGCGAACTTCCTTGGTGCAATAGTCCTCGAACGATGTAAAACCCCACTCAGAAAACCTTTTGCTGTTACTGACCTTGGTCAACCACTCGCCGAGTTCAATCCAGGATGATTTGAACTGCTTTGCCGTGGCAAGCACCTGGTAGCGTTCCGACTCAGGCGGCAGTTCCTGCATGAGTTGTTCAATATGTTGTGAAGCTTTGGTTTTCTGTTCTGTTTCCATGCTGATCTCCTGAAGTGGGTGCGAAATGATAGCATAATAGAAAAACAGTTCAGTCAAAATCATTATTAACGGTTGGTTGCTTGTACGCTATCGTGATAATTAATTGGCAATAAGTCAAAAACATGTTCAGAAATTAACCGTAACTATTCAGCACAATTTTGGTTGTTAACAAAAAACGTCTGTCATCCCCGAACGATTCTATCGGGGATCCATGATTTTAAGGGTTGGATTCCCGATTACACCCTCGAGAATGACATTCTTCTTGTTGTGCTGAATAGCTATTAAATCATGAATCTTTAGCGCTTTGGTGTCTTTACGCCTTGGTGTTTTTGAGCTGGCTGCTTCGAAAGGTTTTATAAATGTCTGATAACAAACGTATCCGTTGCGTCATTGGTTCTGAAACAGTTCGCATGCTCAACCTCGGCCATCCCTGGGTGATTGCTGATCGTTTCACATCGCGCTGGCCGCAAGCCGCGTGCGGCAGCCTGATCGAGTTGAAATCAGAAAATGGCGAATCGATGGGCACCGCTCTCTATGATCCCACTTCTCGGATTATCGCCCGGCGTTTATCTGCAAGGAGCATCGAATTAGATCGCAACTGGTTGGTGAACCGCCTGGAGCAAGCCAGAAAGAGCCGCAATTGGCTCGATTTTGGTGATACGACCGTCGCTCGTCTGGTGAATGCGGAGGGTGATGGTCTGCCTGGTCTGACCGTTGATCGTTACGGCGATTTTCTGATGGTGCAGTACTATACCTTGGCTTGGGAGCGTCATTTGCCAATGATCGTGACTGCTTTGCAGGAGGTCTACACGCCGCAGGGGATTTACGGCAAATATCGTCCGCAGGAGACTCGCAAACTAGCTGCCGGAAAAAAAGGTCGCCCTCCTCAAGGCCGTCTATTGACCGGGCAGGCAGCGCCAGTTGACCTGACCGTTCGCGAAAATGGCCTGCTCTATCGCGTCGACCTGATCAAAGATCTACACACGGGGTTGTTTCACGATCAGCGCAAAAACCGGCTGGAATTTCGACGCTTGGCCGCGGGGTGCCGCGTGCTCAACCTGTTCGCTTATACCGGAGCCTTCTCGGTCGCTGCGGCTGCAGGTGGTGCCGTGCAAGTGACCAGTGTTGATACTGCTGGCCGCTATCTGGACTGGGCTTGTGACAATTTCCGACTCAATGAAATCACACCCGAAGGACATGAATTTATTACTGGGGACTGTTTTGTTGAGCTTGACCGGATGGCCAAGGCGGGACGTTTCTTCGATGTCATCCTTATGGACCCACCCAGCTTTTCAACGACTCGCAAAAGCCGTTTTTCAACCAGTGGTGGTACCGCAGATCTGGTTCAGAAAACCCTTCGACTACTCAACCCGGGTGGACTCCTGGTGACGTCATCCAATCTGCAAAAAATGTCTCTGGAGAATTATCTGAAGGAGCTGCGCAAGGGCAGCCTCGCCGTCGGACGACATCTGCAGGTTGTTAGTGTTTCTGGTCAGGCGGATGATTTCCCCTTCACGGCCAGCTTTCCGGAAGGGAATTATCTCAAGTATGTGGTCTCAGTCGTGCAGGATAAAATCTGAGTCGAATAACTTCTCATTTAAGCTGCGAGGGGCTTCCTTATCTGGAGGTCCTTCTTTTTTCGGGGGATCTTCGCCGACCCGGGCACGGAAGATGTCGTGGTAGAGAAATTTGTAACCGCTGAGTCGTTCTTTCTCCAATACCGGATGGCCAAGGGGAAGAATGATAAAAGGGCGGGATTGTTCGCCTCCCACTGACCCATGGCCACCGACCTGATCATCAAAACATGCGATGCCTTCAGCATCAAGGGCCCCAAAGATGACGAGATCACCACAACGTGAGCCAAGTCCGAAGCGATGTAGTTCTTCGAGCAGTACGTAGGGGGCACCATACGGCCGGAGAAACGACAACTCATGTTGATGAAAGCGCGGATTGTCAGTTACACAAATCTGTCCACCCTGGTGGAAAATCATCAACTCTCCTGCATTCTCCCCACGTGCCAGAACAAAGCCAATGCCCTTATGCTTCTGTAAAAAGCGCAACAGCATCGGATGTGCCTGTTCGATTTCCTGCCAATTGAGAGGGGACTTAGAACCAGTGATGTAGAGATGTGCCAGACTGCTGGAATAGGTGACGACCACACCCTCTTCATGATCAATCTTGAGTGTTTCCGGAACCAGGGCCTGAATTTTCTTCTGCAGGTGGTCTTTGGTGCGTCGATAGAGCCTATGCCGCCAGCTTTTCTGACGGGCTTCCAGTTCATCATGCAGATAGCCGATCTGCGCCCTGGTAAATTCCAACGCTCCGGATGAAACCGAGGCTGTCTGGTTCTCACGTAGAAAAGCGCTTATGGCTTCGCCGAGGGTGGCGCCGAAACGGTTTTGGAACGGGTAGCCAGGAGTCTGGCCGTGGTCGGAGAGGATGACCAGAAGATAGTCAGCGCCGGGGACATGGTCCATCGCGCGAATAATCTCGCCGATGCGTCGATCAATGTACTGAAGATTTTTCAGCGCTGGCCAGGAGGCCGGGCCGAAGTGGTGGGCGATCTCATCGTAGCCGCTATAGGTGGTGTAGATCCGTGGAGTGCCAGCATAGACTTCAGCGATCACGCCAAAGGTCTGCATCTCACGCAGAATCACGTTGCAGAAGATGCGAATGAGTGGAAACAAGCCCTCCTGAGTTTGCCAGCCTTTTTTGCGCCGATGATGCCATTCGTCTTTGCGGTTGGTCCAGAACTCAATAAAAGTTGCGAAAATCATACGGCAGGTTCTTAAAGGATTGACCAGAAGTAGCAGGAAAATGCGAAAACCGCCGATCCGGCCGAAAAGTGTCTCTGGGTGGGGCGAAGAGATTGTGAAAATACTCCGTTCAGCGTCGCCGTCCAAAATGTTCGAATAGGAGGCGCCACCCGTCAACACACCTTTTTCACCTGCGAAGAGTTTTTCTCGAAAGTTTTGCACATGGTCTGGATCGTTACAGGAAATAACTTGACCGGTTTCCTTTTCGAACCAACGAAATGCCGGAATGCCGTGGTCGTTACCGTAGAAAAAAGTTGATTGGGCCGCTGGAGTAGTGCTCGGCAGGCCGGCACGGTACTCGACCAGTTTGTGGCCGCGACGCAGGTAGCGTTCTAGGTGGGGAAGATAGCCCCGATCAAGGGCTTGCTGAAGATATGGGAATGCGAGGCCGTCGATCTGGATGCCGACGAACCCTTTCTGCCGGCCATCAATTAAGCGTTCCCTACGTTCCTTGCGGAAGGGGAATAGCTTGATGCCGTAATAACAATTGGATAGCCATCTGGTCAGCGCGCGGGGTGCCATGGCCCACATTATAGCAGACACCCCGCGAACTGAGAAATTGTTAACTTTCTACAGTGACTTTCTGGATGGTAATCATCTCTGCCGGGACATCCTGATGCATGCCGCTGTTGCCGGTTTTGACCTGGCGAATGGCATTCACCGTATCCATACCGTCGGTTACTTTGCCGAACACAGCGTAACCGAACCCTTGCGAAGTCGGTGCGGTGTGATTGAGAAAAGTGTTGTCACCAACGTTGATGAAAAACTGGCTGGTTGCACTATCGACGACCCCGGTACGGGCCATGGCAACAGTCCCGAGCTCATTCTTCAGGCCGTTGTCAGCCTCATTTTTGATCGGGGCTTTTTTGTTGTCTTTATCGCGCATGTCTACTGTAAGGCCGCCGCACTGGATCATGAAACCATCGATAACCCGGTGGAAAATGGTGCCCTCGTAAAAACCGTCGTTTGCATAATCGATGAAGTTGGCCACAGTAATCGGGGCGTTGACGGCATCAAGTTCAAGGACAACTTCACCCATGCTGGTTTCTATGCGGACTGTCGGGTTGGTGTTTTCGGACATATTTAATCTCCTAAAAAATTAGTTGAAGTCAGATTTGGCGAAGGTATAACACGAGAAATATGCGGGAGCAAGATTGAGATGAGTGTTATGTCGATCAATCCAAAATATAAATTGCACCAAACCACTATTTTTCAGTTGATGTCGGAGTACTCACGACCGACGTAGAGTCTTCCTGAGGGTTGTCATCATCGATCCAGGCATTCATCAGGGTGTAGCCGACTGCCAACAGGACCGGGCCGATGAAGAGGCCGATGACACCGAAGGCAATCAGCCCGCCGATGACACCGGCAAAGATCAGGAGCAGGGGCAAGTTTGCATTTCTGCGGATCAGCATCGGGCGCATGAAACCGTCCAGACTCATGACGAAGATCGACCAGATCAACATGGCAATCCCCCACCCCGTGCTACCTTTCCAGAAGAGCCAGATAACTGCTGGGATCAAAACCGGCCCAGCGCCTATCTGGGCGATGGTCAACATGAAGATGAGAGCAGTCAGTAAGGGTGTGTAAGGGACGCCGATGACAGCCAGTCCGATCCCTGCCAGGAGCGACTGAACCAGGGCCGTGATTACAACACCCTGTGCCACGGCTCTGATTGCGTTGGCCGCAAGAATGGCAGCATTCTCACCACGTTCATCTGCTATTCTGTAAGCCAGTCTCTGCACCATTTTCGCAGCGGTTTCACCGTTCATGTAGAGCAGGGTCGTAAAAATCAGGGTCAGAATAAAATGGATCAATATCAGTCCGAAACCACCGGCCTGCGCCACCAGCCATCCCGCTACCTCGCTGATATACGGAGTGAGTCGCTTGGCGAATTCTCCCTGTTCGGTTGCCGCCGCTTTTTGCCAGAGTTCGGATGCCGAGTTGCCGACCAGTGGTACCCGTTCAACCCATTCGGGAGGCGCTGGAATCTCAAGAGTCGCCAGCTGTTTCCCTATTGCCGTAAGTTGAGGTGCATTTTCGACGATGGTTCCTACGGCGAGGGTGAAAGGAATAACGAAGATCAAGATCAGGAGCCCCATCATTACCATAACGGCAGGACGACGGCCCTTGACTTTCTCCTGTACAATAACTAGCAAGGGCCAAGTTGCAATAACAATCATACTGGCCCAGATCAGTGCCGGTAGAAACGGACTTGTGATCCAGAAGCAGGCTACCAGCAGGGCGCCTATGAGGACGATGACCAGGGTGTTCCTGACCAGTTCTTTTTTTGGGGAATCAGTCATGGCTATAATGGCTTCGGCTGACAGACGTTTTCAGGCTTGTCTGCCTTGGCACCACATTTAGCGCAGACTACGGCCGGATTTGCAGAACGTTGATCGATTTCCATCATCATGCCCTTTTGGAAAAGTTTGCACATGTGAGACGGATGTTTTTCCGGTTTCCAGCAGTCTTTATCTTTTTTGCTCACTCGCTGTTCCTCCCGGCAATTGATTAATGACTGTCCGATATTAACATGGGTTGCAATATAATCAATCCAATAGGTAGGGTCTGAGGAGTAAGTACTGGTAGGGTCATAGATGATGATTGAAAAATGAATAAGGGCGCTGGATTCCCAGCGCCCTTATAATGAAGCATTGTATAAGTTTGAAACTTACTTCTTGTGGCAAGCGTTACACTTGGTTGGGCCGTCCATTTTTTTGTGGCATGCTTTACAGGTTTTGTGGCCGAAAGTCTTGTCGACTTCGATTTTTGCGGGCTCGCCTTCGTGGCACTTGGCACAGTCGTCATCCACTCTTGCCTGATGAGCTTTGTGGTCGAAAGTTACGGTGCCTTTCTTGTTGTCATAGGTGTAGCTGTCAGCAGCGATAGCAACGTTGGCACCTACGAAGGCCAGCAACATCATAATGATTACCAGTTTCTTCATTTTCATTCTCCTGTTTTAAAGTTTTTACCCGGGCAAAATTGCCTCAATTCATTTGTGCTGTTTATATTCTAACCCTGTTCTGAAATCATCAGACATCTAGGTGAATGTCGTTAGATGTCTGGTAAAAACAATGTAATTACGGTTATTTATGCCTTGAAAAATCGGGCATGCCGACATTGTCTATTTTCATGTTTACTTGGTAGACATTCGCTTGATAGACTCCCAGCATGAATCAAATCCGTTACGACGATAAATCATCCACGGTCTGTCTTGATGGCACAGCGGTCAAACGTATCCGTGAAGGACAACAGTTGACTCAGTTTTATGTCAGCAAGATGGTCGGAGTTACTACCGACACGATCTCCCGATGGGAAAACAAGCGTTATCCGACTATCCGGCGTGAAAATGCATTAAAACTGGCAGATGCACTGGAAGTACCACTTGTTGATCTCCTGCTTAAGTCGGCGAAGGATTCAGCAGAAGAAGTAATCCCTGTGCAAAAAAAGTCGTCACTCTTGTGGTTCATATTTGTGCCCCTGGTTGTGGTGGTTCTGTTTGTGTTCTTTTCCTCTCTTAGCAAGTCTCCTTCTTTGCCTGTGTTGGTGACAGCAGAAAGGATTCTGCCGAATTTTGCTGGTCCGGGTAGTATCCTTCCCGTGCAGGTTCGCATGACACACCGTGCCAAGAGTGGTGGGGTTATCCTGCGCGAATATTTTCCCAAAGGGTGGAAAATCGTTCAGGCAAATCCGCCAGCGTCGAGCCTTGATAATGTAAATGGGGTGGCACGTTGGATTATCAAAGCCGGTGATGACAGAGACCGAATTGTGTATCTGGTTCAGGTAGATCCTGCAGCCAGAGTGAATTCAGAAGGACGCTTCCAGGGGGAAATTGTCGCGAGCAGGAAAGGAAATCGGTCTGCCGTGGCCATCCAGGGCGAAAGTAAAATTGCCGTTGCTCCCGTTCATTGGGTCGATGCAGATGGTAATGGAAGAATTGATGATGGTGAAATGCTTGAGGGTTCCTTCACTATTGAAGATATGGCTGGTGTTCATATTGACTGGCAAGATCTGGAAGATCTCTGGGATGCTGGTAGTTATTTCTGGGATAGTCAAAAAGGAAAATTCCTGCCTCAAGTTGAACATCCCTGACTCTATAAAAGGACAGCGCGCTCATTTGTTAGTGAGCGCGCTGTCTTTACAACTATCTGTAGAGTTGTTCAAATTGGTTTTGGATTACAGAGGTTCTCCCCCCTGTTGACCTTGACTCCACAGTTTCCGCAAACAAATTTCGGGTTCTCATACAGCTTGTTGATCTCTTCGCTGAGTGTGGTTGATTTTAACTGACACATATGTAATTCGCAGTGCTCTTCAGGGTTAGTGCAATCATTTTCAGACATGTGGTGTCCTCCTTGGCTTTTTTAAAAAGTTAACGCAAGGATCTCATCCGTCAACCTCTCACTGATGTTTTCTTCGTTTCTGCAACACACAAAGATAGACAAAGATATTGACGACCAGCACCAAACCGCCCAAAAACCACTGCAATGATACGGTCAACTGTTCCGGATAGATAAGTGGAATAAGATAGTGCTCGACGAAACCATCTCGGTATCCCTGGCCGGATGCCAGTTGTCTGAAATGATTCTCCAGCGGCGTTAACGGACAGATCCAACCTGTCCATTCTATCCAAACGCCCCAGATCATTGATGGCAGGTGCAGCCAGACCAGCGGATATGGCGAAAACAAAGCAGTCCGCCAAAAAGGACAAAGGCGATGAACGCTAGATGCAAAACCAGGGTCAGATCAGCTGCCAGCCGGTATCCCATAGGCTAATCCCTGAGAGAATCAAGAAACTCGTTGATTAACGAAAAGTATTGCGATCCATTTACAAACATGATGTCGTTGTGGTTACCCTGCGGGAAAATCTCAATTTGAACCGGGCCACCACACCATTTGGCGAGCAGTTCTGCATGGCTGACATCAACCAGGCCGTCGTGACGAGTGTGCATTATCAGGGTTGGCTTGGGAAAGCGTGTCATGATGTGCTGGATATCTATGGCTTGTGTGACCGCCTCCGTCAGTTCGGTTGGAGTTGCCCCAGTTCTTCAGGGCTCATCCTGAGTAGAAGTCTTTGCAGGGGGTCAGCTATGGCGCTCTCCAGAATCAGGCCAGCGACATCTGGAAAGAGTTCGGCTGCTTTTATGGCAAAGAGTGAGCCGACGGAACGCCCAAACAAAACCAGTTTGTTGTGTGGTTGCCCAATTGCTTCAATGGTTTGTTGAACGTCCTCGAGCATTTTGCCGAGTTGCGGTGCTCCTGTGGAGCCTCCATAACCTCTTAGCTCTGCAAGGAAACAGTTACAGCCCATCCGGCCAATCAATTCGGCGAAGTCATCGAGATAATCTGCGACAATTTCACCATTACCATGAAAATGGACGATGGTACGTGCCTCGGCATCTATCTCATGATAGGCGCATGCTGCGCGAGCCCCTTCGCATTCAACCCAGAAAGGTTGTGGGATTGTCGTTGCACGGGGAAAGAAATAGCGATCGCTGATGATCGGGTGATTCAAAATCTCTGAATAGCTCATGCTCTGTCTCGTGTAGAATTCTGTAAAATCATTTCTTTTTCACAACCAGCCAGAGAGCATGTACCATGCCAGGAAGACCACCGAGCAGGGTCAGAACGATGTTAACCCAGAATTGCAGGGTCAAGCCAACTTGCATGAATGCAGCAACGGGAGGAAGAAAGATAGCCAGAAGAATTTTGACGATGTCCATAGAAGAACTCCTTAAGTGTAATTAAAGCGGATTATAACGAGGTTGCGTATGTCTTGGAAGATTCAAATGCTTTTTGTTTGATAATAACTGTACAGATCGGCAACGTGTGTCACTCTCCTGTGGCACAAAGTGTGACAAAGATAAGCTTAAATCGAAAGCAGAATAGTCATGGTTTCGGCCAAAATATTTTTCGTTTGCGTAACTATCAATAATGATTGTGTTTGTGGCTTAACTATTGTCTCTGGTTAAAGTTTGGACATTTTTGGCATACGACTGGCAATACTTACACAGGCAATACACAATTTTGGTTGCGCGGTTTTTCGGTCTGGCAGCGTCGATTATGCGAAAAGGAAACATCCCAGGTAAAGCGTGGTGAGCAGGCCCGCCAAAGAGTGGGAAGCCTGAAGCGGCTTTCAGGGACCAGAATTCATGGCAGGGCGCCGCCCAGCCGAACCGCCACCCAAAATGCAAAGCCCAACTCCTCCTTCAGTGGGCACAGACAAAGCCCCGGCTGATTTCAGTCGTGGCTTTGTTTGCTTCGGCCCGTATAGCCCGACAGCCTCCTAGTAAAGTATTTCTTTATAATATTTTGAATGTTTGCCAGAGTTTAGGGTATAATTCAAACACATTATGAAGCTCTTTTTATTCCTCTAGCAGCCTGTCGGACTATCAAAGACTGGCTGCAAATTCGCTTGTTTGGCCCATATCTCAGCTCCTTTTCGACCAATAGCTACGGCTATTACTCTCAAATGGGCTAAAATCTGGTCTCAAACACCCAAGTTTTCGCTTCAGCCCTGATTGTCCGACAGGCTGCTAGCCAACGAAAAATAGTAATGACTTTTTTGAAAAATACTTTCTTCGTAACTCTTCTGTTACTCGTCTGCTTTTTTACCTCAGCAACCTTTTCGCAATCGGCTGATAATATCCTGGTTGAGATTACCAAGCTGGACCCTGAGGTTGAGTCGACTCTAGGTAACGCTGACATGTTGTATGTTCTGGTTCGTTATGAGAGCGACATCCCTTTGCGTTTTCAGGCGCTTGCCATGCATGGTGGTTCGGTACTGGAAGTGGGGGCAGTCAGGAATCCGGCAGCACTGCATTCACCAGGCAGCGGTGAGGCACTGGTCTGGGTTGGTTATACGAATCCAACCCATGTCGATGCGGTCAGAGTGACAGTTTTGAATGAGGAGTGGCGCGAACTTTATCAGCTGATTGAAAAAACGGATGTGACGTGGCAGGGAGTTGCTGCTGACCCGCCAAGGGAGCCAGCTGTATGGGTTAACTCTTTAATCAAGTCCGAACGGCGCAAGATGGATTTTGTCTATGACGCGTCTCCGCAAAAATATGGCTTCTTTGCCGACATCCTTTTCTTTCTGATGATCGCTGCAATCCCTGCCTATCTCTTGTTGCAATTGCACATGTTATGGCGTTACGAATATCGCTGGCGTGAGCTTGCAATTCTCCCGATCTTTCCGTACCTGATACTCTTTTTTTATTACATCGCAGGGCTCAACATCGATACATCACTGCAAGTGACTTTCCTCTTCCGTTATACCTCCTTAGCGTTCCTCTATCTGGTTGCTTTGTGGACTGCTAAGCGGTTCTGGCAGAATAAACTGGATCCGCCAAAACTTTATAAGCAACCGAAAGCAAAATGAGCTTGTAAATGTTCCGCACTATCTGAATTTTTTACGAAAATGCCTGTCATCCCCGAATGAATTCTATCGGGGATCCATGATTTTAAAGTCTGAATTCCCGATTACACCCTCGGGAATGACGGTATTTTATGATGCTGAATAGTTCCATGAGTTTTACGTTAACCAGCCCATTAGACGTAGATGTCTGATGAGATTAATGACACCCATGCTGGCGACGAGTAAGCCAGCGATGCGTAACATCCAGGTTCGGGCGCGGCCACTCAGCCAGTGGGTGGCGTTGCCAAAGATGAGCAGTGAAGGTGCTGTTCCCAAACCAAATGCCAGAAGCATCAAGGCACCGGTAGTGACTTCGGCACTCTGGGCGGCGGTGATCGCCACAGCGTAGAGGTAGCCGCAGGGGATGAAACCAAAGAGCAGACCCAGGGGCAGGGCAGCCAGGGCCGGTGGCAGTTTGCGCAAGCCATGCACGGCGGAGGTCATTGCCTGCATCGGCCCCGGAAGGTCTAGTTTCGAGGCATTCAGCCAGGAGAACAGACCAGCAGTTCCCAGACCGACCAGAATAATAAACAGATCCGATGCTAGAAGCAGCGACCGGGTAACTACCTTGAACTGGTCGGTGTAGGCCATGGCCGAGCCGAGCCAGCCGACCACGGCACCGATGAAGGTGTAGGTAGTGATGCGCCCGACATTGTAGAGCAGGTGGAACTTCCAACCGCCTTTTTGACCAACCTCAGAGAGCGATAGCGCACTCACCAGACCACCGCACATCCCAATGCAATGTCCGGTTCCCATCAGCCCGGTGATAAAGGCCATTGAGATGAGGGACGCATTCATTTCATTTGAACCCGTCCGAGCTTGAAGGTCAGGTCGATCACATCATGTCCGGGCCGCTGGATGATCATGATGGCATTCCATTCACCAGCCATAGTAAATACGGCCTGTCCATGATAGGCATCGTCCAGCCAGATGGCCTTCGGCTTGTTGAGTGGCATGGCCATGGCGGGCATCACCAGGCGCAGGCTGACTGCCGCATCGCTAAAAACTTTACCCGTGCCACCGGTTAGCTCAACGGTAAAGGGTGTTTCAGTCATTGTCAGTAACTGATCAGAAGCGAAGGTGAGTACGGCCGTGCCGCCTTCGGGCATTGCCTTCTCAAGGCGGGTTTCGGTTGCAAAGGCTGCAACTGATAAGCTTAGTAACAAACAGACAAAGAAGGCGGTCAGACACGTACGCAACAGTTTATTCTTCATGATTCTCTCCTTGGGGTGGCTTATGAGTGTGAGGTAGCTCATCATCATCCAGCATTCGATATTTTGGCCCTTCGACATCGTCGAAATCACCGCGCTTGACTGTCCAGATGAAGAAAAGCCAGGCACCGGTGCCGATGCAGAGTGAAAGCACAATCAGGATGACGATTGATTTTAGCATTGGATTACCTTAATCGTTTGATGATTGTTTGGCAATAGTTGACTCTTTAGTCATAACCGACTCTGTTAAGTAATAACTGGCCTGGAAAGCGTACGACGCACCATTCGGCCGAGACGGAGTGAATTGCTGACCACCAGCACGGAGCTGCTGGCCATGGCAACCGCCGCCCATACAGGCGCCAATGTGCCGCTTGCTGCCAGAGGAATGGTGACAAGGTTGTAGGTAAACGCCCAGAACAGATTCTGTTTGATAATCTGCAACGCCTTGCGCGCAATGAAGATCGCTTCATAGAGGCGGCCGAGGTTGGGCTTGGTCAGAACCAGATCTGATGTCTCCAGAGCGATATCAGTGCCGCCAGCCATGGCACAGCCAACGTCAGCAGAGGAGAGCGCAGGGGCATCGTTGATGCCATCGCCAACCATCATGACCCTCTGCCCGGATTGTTGTTGATTTAAGATCCATGTGGCTTTGTCAGCCGGATTCAGGCTGGCCTGGTAGTGGGTAATGGCCAGTTTGGTGCTGATCTGTTCAGCCGCTTTGGAATGATCGCCGGTCAGCAGGACCGTTTTTAGGCCAAATTGTTGAAGGCTTGAAACGGCCTGAACTGCTTCATCGCGCAATGGGTCGTGAATCAGCAGAACGCCGCACCAGGAGCCATTAAGGCTCACATAGACTTCCGTCAATGCTCCTGCGTCGACAGGAGGAATTGTAACATCACTTTCAGTAAGAAAAGTACGACTTCCGACCAGAACTTCGCCCTGCTCACCAGCCATCCTCAAACCATAGCCAGGAACTGACTCGACAGATTTTGCCAGCCCTGGCAGAATCCCAGCCGCCTTTGCTTTCTCCATGATGCTAAGGGCAAGCGGATGATTCGAGCCGCTTTCTGCCCGGCTGGCGAGTTGCAGCAGCTCCTCTTCACTGTGGCCAGGAGCAGAAATAATCAGATTAACAGTCGGTTTGCCCAAGGTCAGAGTGCCGGTTTTATCGAAAGCAACCAAGTCGATACGACCTGTCATCTCAAGAATGTCGCCGCCGCGAAAAAGAATGCCACGGGCCGCTGCGTTGCCGGATGCGACCAGAACAGCCGTTGGCGTTGCCAGACCAAGGGCACAGGGGCAGGCGACAATCAGTACTGAGACTGCGTTGAGCAGAGCTTCCGTGTGTGGAACGTCGCTGAAAAACCAGAAAATCCAGGTGCCGATAGCGACCAGGGTGACGAATGGTACAAAGAGTGTGGCAACCCTGTCGGCCATCGATTGGATCGGTGCTTTACGGTTTTGGGCGTCCTCCACCATGCGCGCCATGCGGGCAATGAAGGAGTCTGCAACAACTCGTTCAACGGTTAGTTTGATTGAGGCCGACAGGTTCAGAGAACCCGCCGAGACGGTCTCCCCCGGCTGCCGTAAGACCGGCATCGGTTCGCCGGTGATAGTTGATTCGTCAAGTTCTGATTCGCCATCCTGAATCTGGCAGTCAACCGGAATCCGTTCTCCGGGACGAACCAGAATAAGATCTCCCGGAGTCAGACTGGTGCTGGCAACGATCTGGATCTCCTCGCCATTAATTCGATTCGTTGATTCGGGGGCGAGTCGTAACAGTTTGTCGATTCCGGAGATCGAGCGGTTACGCGCAGAAGTTTCGAAAAGACGCCCAAGCAAGATCAGAGTGATGATCATTGCTGCCGTATCAAAATAGACCTCTCCGCCGCCTATCAAAGCGTAAAGACTGTAACTGTACGCCGTCAGCACACCCAGGCTGATCAGCAGGTCCATGCTTGGTGCCCGGTTTCTCAGGCTGCGCCAGGCCCCTGCCAGAAACGGCCAACCGGAATAGAAGACCACTGGGGTTGTGACGGCTGCGGCAAAATATTGAATTATCTGCCGGACACCCGGATCGATGCCGTGAAAATAGCCGCCATACAGGGCAAACGAGAAACCCATCAATTGCATGGAGAGAAATGCCGCGGTGCCAAAGCGGATCAGGAGTGAACGTTGCTCTCGTGTCGCGGCCTCTTGTGCTGCGCCGGCGGTGAAGGGATGGGGCAGGTACCCGAGGCGGCTGACGGTTGCGAATATATTTACTGGCGTTGTTTGCTGGGGGTTAAATCTGATCTGTGCTCGGTGAGTACCGTAGTTAACATGAATAGCATCAACGCCTGGTTCTTTGCCGAGCAGTTTCTCCAGCAACCAGATACAGGAAGCACAGCGAATACCTTCGATAATCAGGGAGATCTCTGCAGAAGTCTCATGGTGAACAATGACGTGACCAGCGAGGATCACTTCATCGAATTCGGTTTCAAAAACGCCTGGTGGTACACCTTGTTCAACCCAGTCACGACGCTGGTAGAAATTGTTCAGCCCGGCACCCGTAATAATCCGGTAAACTCCCAGACAACCTCGGCAACAGAAATGCAACTCCTTGCCGTCAATCTCAT
>PVMK01189329.1_pt2 | contig 17167 bp, 15 predicted proteins | sample 1853481 | NCBI WGS metagenome assembly PVMK01 (sample SAMN08533507, study PRJNA380276) | Marine sediment metagenome, whole genome shotgun sequencing project.
CACAGCATAACTCTTCGGACTGACATCAACCACCTTGCCACGGAAAATATCGATTACCCGCAGTACCTCCGCCCGGGTATTAGCCTCTGCCTTTACCCTGATGAGCGCCATCTCCCTTTCAACATAGTCAGACTCACTGATGTCTATTACCTTGATGGCGTCATCAGGGTGAAGGCAGAGGCCAATACCCGGGCGGAGGTACTGCGGGTAATCGATATTTTCCGCGGCAAGGTGGTTGATGTCAGTCCGAAGAGTTATGCTGTGGAGATTACCGGTCCTGCCAGCAAGATAAAGGCGGTTATTGACATCCTCAAACCAATCGGTATCCAGGAGATCATACGGACTGGTACCATTGCCATGGCACGGGCCAAGAAGAACTGATTGAGGCTCCGCTTATTTCGATAAAAAATCGACTGGACGGCTGCCAATTAAGAAGTTTGCCAGGTTAGCACAGAAAGGATCAGGTACTCCAGCCAATCTGTTCGCTCCTGATCTGATCAGAGACGCAGGCTGGGTAAATATCTGCCAGTATTTGCCGCATAGGAAAAATTAATTTATGAAAGAGCCTCAAATACCTGTAGCCAGGGAGGGATACCCTTTTATCGCATTTGCCGGCTTTATGACGCTGACTTTTGCAGTTTTGGAGTATGACCTGATAGCCTTTAGTGGTCTGGCTCTAACCGGTTTTATTGTCTATTTTTTTCGGGATCCGGAGCGGATCGGCCCGGATGATGAAGATATTATCGTTGCACCGGCGGATGGTAAGATTATTCAGGTTGAAAAAGTCTTTGACGAAAGATTCCTGCAGGAGCACGCCTACAAAATAAGTATATTCATGAGTGTTTTCGATGTGCACGTCAATCGGCTGCCGTTTTCCGGTGAGGTGGAGAGGATCATATACTCTCCGGGTAGATTCTATGCAGCCAATACAGACCAGGCAGCCCTTGAAAACGAAAATTGTGCCATAGTCGTATCTGCAAATAATTTCAGGTACGCTGTCGTGCAGGTAGCCGGGTTAGTGGCCAGACGAATAGTCTGCTGGACAGACAAGGGCGACAAGCTTGAGCGTGGCGCCCGTTTCGGGATGATCCGCTTTGGCTCCCGGGTTGATGTTTTTCTACCGCAACATATACAGCTGGAGGTAGCTACCGGCAAGAGAGTAAAAGCCGGGGAAACGGTTCTGGGATATATATCGTAAATATTTGGAGATTTTTCCTGATAATCTATGATATAATGTGTGATTAAATAATGAAGATTAATCAATGCTAGGTATTCTCAGATGAGCGGAATGCAACCGGGGTCTGGAAAAAACAAGGAAGAAATACAAAAGGTAAGGATGATATATCCTCTGCCCTGCCTGTTTACAACTGCCAGCCTCCTGAGTGGTTTTTATGCCATAATCTCTGCAATCAACGGCAATTTTTTGAATTCGGCGGTGGCGATCATTATTGCCGGTGTATTTGACGGGTTGGACGGTAGAGTGGCACGTTTAACCAAAACCACCAGCACCTTCGGCATGGAATATGATTCATTATGTGACCTGGTTTCCTTTGGCGTTGCACCGGCCTTGCTGGCTTACCTCTGGGCCCTGGAACCATATGGCCGGTACGGCTGGTTGGCCGCCTTCCTCTATGTTGCGACAACCGCCTTGCGGCTCGGCCGTTTTAATACGATTACGCTGGAGAATTCCGCTAAGGATTTTTTAGGGCTTCCATGTCCTGCTGCTGCTGGTATGATTGCCACTACGGTGCTTTTTTCCAGGTTTCTGGGGGCAACCGATACGGTGAAGCATGTTTCCATATTGATCCTTGTCTACCTGCTTTCCTATCTCATGGTTAGTAACATCCGTTACATGAGTTTCAAGCATCCTGCAGCGAACAGGAAAAAAACCTTCCAGGTAATGGTGATGATGGTTCTGCTGATGATACTGGTTGCCACGGAACCTCCGGTAACACTCTTTTTGATGAGTGTACTTTATGTCCTGTCCGGCCCTGTCAGTACTGTTAAAAGAATACTGCTCAGGAACAAAAAGGATGTTGAAAAAGAGCAGGAAAATACCATTTAAAAATCCCTGCAGCTAAATTTTTAGGTGTTACAATTTTAATTTATTGGTATTGGGTTATTTCTTGAGGATTATAACCCAGTACCTTTTTTGTTATTTTGACATATTCTAGTATAGGATTGTCTGATGAACAGAGGGCAAGATCATGTCTGAGAAAATTTGTATTTTTGACACAACGTTACGTGACGGTGAACAGTCTCCAGGTGCCAGCATGAATATGCAGGAAAAGTTTCGCCTGGCCCAGCAGCTTGTTCTCCTGAATGTCGATGTCATTGAGGCAGGGTTCCCCATTGCATCGGCCGGTGATTTTGATTGTGTGAAAAATATTGCCGAAAATATAAAAGGCGTCCAGGTGGCCGGCCTTGCCCGTTGTAATCAACAGGACATTGACAGGGCCTGGGAGGCACTGAAAAATGGTGAGGATCCGCGCATCCATACTTTTTTGGCAACCTCTGACATCCACATGCAGCATAAGCTCAAGATGAACAGAGACCAGGTGCTCGAGTTGGCCGTTGATTCAGTAAAACATGCGGCAAAGTACACATCCAATGTGGAATTTTCTGCTGAAGATGCGACAAGAAGCGATATCGATTTTGTCTGCCAGGTGTTCGAGGCCGTCATTGAAGCGGGTGCTACGACCGTTAACTTTCCAGACACTACCGGCTATGCATTGCCCAGTGAACACGGTGAACAGATTCGTTATCTGATTGATACTATTCCCAACATTGATAAAGCGATTTTGAGTGTACATTGTCATAATGATCTCGGCTTGGCTGTTGCCAACTCCCTGGCGGCAATAAACAACGGTGCCCGGCAGGTTGAGTGTACCATCAACGGACTTGGCGAACGGGCCGGTAACACGGCCATGGAAGAAGTGGTCATGGCTGTCCGCACCAGGTCTGACCTGATGTCGGTCCATACCGATGTGGTCACAGAACATATCCATCCAAGCAGTCGTTTAGTCAGCACAATTACCGGCATGCCGGTGCAGCCCAACAAAGCAATTGTCGGTGCCAATGCCTTTGCCCATGAAGCGGGTATCCACCAGGATGGCGTACTCAAGGAAAGGACGACCTATGAAATCATGAACCCGGTTGATATCGGCCTGACCAAAGGCAACCTTGTCCTGGGTAAACACTCCGGACGCCATGCCTTGAAGGCCCGTATCGAGATACTGGGATATTCCCTGTCAAAGGAAGAACTGGACCGGGTATTCATACGTTTCAAGGATCTGGCCGACCTCCGGAAAGAGATTTTCGATGAGGACCTGGAAGCCATTATTATGGACGAGATAATCAAGATTCCAGAGGTCTTTGAGCTTGTCTCGTTGGGAGTGATGAGTGGCAGTATGAAACTGCCCACTGCCGCAGTCCGACTGAAAATCGACGGCGAGGAAAAGGAGGGGGCGGCAATTGGCGTGGGGCCTATTGATGCGACCTACCGAGCCATTGCCAAGTTGACAGGCACCAGCAGTAAACTGCTTTTTTTCTCTGTCAGCTCGATCACCGGCGGTACTGATGCCCAGGGCGATGTGCTGGTCAGGATTGGCGATGAAGGCAGGGTGGTTATTGGTTACGGCCTGGATCCCGATATCATTACCGCGGCAGGCAAAGCATACTTGAATGGCCTGAACAGGCTTGTTTATCTGAAAAAAGAAAGGGAATTGAATCAATAATAAATTGCAATATGCATTAAAAAACTTAACAGACAGGAAAAGAAAAGGTAATGGGAAAAACATATAAAATTGCAGTTATTGGAGGTGACGGGACCGGTCCGGAGGTCGTTGCCGAAGGGGTAAAAGTATTAAAGGTGGCGGCCGGCAAGTTTGATTTCAACCTGGAACTCACTGATTTTGACTATGGCGGTGAACGATATATGCGCACCGGCGAGGTCCTCCCGGAAAATGCTGTGGAAGAACTGAGCAAACACGATGCTATTTTTCTGGGTGCCATCGGCCATCCCGACGTAAAACCAGGCATTCTGGAAAAGGGCATTCTTTTAAGTCTGCGTTTCGCGCTTGACCAGTATATCAACCTGCGGCCGGTGATTCTCTATCCCAACGTTGAAACGCCGATCAAGAATAAAGGGCCGGAGGAGATAGATTTTGTCGTGGTGCGGGAAAATACCGAAGGGCTGTATACCGGCGCCGGCGGCGTGTTGAAAAAGGGCACTGCCGATGAGGTGGCGGTCCAGGAGTCAATCAATACCAGGAAAGGGGTTGAGCGCTGTATCCGGTTCGCCTTTGAGTATGCCCGCAAACGGAACAAGAGAAAGCAGGTGACCCTGTGCGGCAAGACAAATGTGCTGACCTTTGCATTTGATCTCTGGGAAAGGGCCTTTTACGAGGTTGCCGAAGAATACCCTGATGTCAAGACCGATTATGCCCATGTGGATGCAACCTGCATGTGGATGATCAAAAACCCTGAATGGTTTGACGTGATTGTTACCGATAATATGTTCGGCGACATCATCACCGACCTGGGGGCAATGATCCAGGGCGGCATGGGAATCGCTGCCGGCGGTAATATCAATCCTGAAGGCGTCAGCATGTTTGAGCCGATCGGCGGGTCTGCTCCCAAGTATACCGGACAGAACGTCATCAATCCTCTGGCCGCCATTGGTGCAGCCCAGATGATGCTTGATTCCCTGGGAGAAACCGAGGCAGCAGTGGCAGTTGAGAATGCTATCCGCTGGGTGGTCTCTGAAAAGCTTGAAAGTCTTTCAGCCGGTAAAATGGGCTATGGGACCAGGGAAGTAGGTGACCTGGTGGCCGGGGCAGTTTAATAGTATTGAAAATTAAAGAGTGAAGATTGAAGAACTCGTAAAAAGTCCCGGCACGTCATTGCGAGGAGTGTAACGACGAAGCAATCTCATGGAAAATCGACAGGTTAGAGATTGCCGCGCTCCGCTCGCAATGACAAAATATTTGATTTTCGACTTTTTATGATGCCGGCAAGATTGAAGATTTCCAGCATAAAAAGCTGCTGATGATTGTCCTCTTACAAAACATCGGACGATTGACAGACGGACAGACGGACAGACAGAAGAGTGCAAGAGATGAGTGGACAGGATAGAAAATACAATGTTGCAGTGGCCGGTGCTACCGGTGCAGTTGGTGGTGCCATGCTCGATGTTCTTGAGCGGCTTGATTTTCCAATCAATGAATTGCGACTGCTGGCCTCGGAGAGATCAGTGGGCAGGAAACTGAATTTCAAAGGGAAGGATATTGCGGTCCAATTGCTGTCAAAAGATGCATTTGCAGGAATTGACGTGGCTCTCTTTTCAGCCGGTGCGTCCCGCTCCATTGAGTTCGCGCCGGCGGCTGTAGCAGCAGGGGCTGTCGTAGTTGACAATTCAAGTGCTTTTCGGATGGAAGACGATATCCCCCTGGTGGTGCCAGAAGTGAATCCCCATGCTATCGCCCAATATAAAAACAGGGGTATTATCGCCAATCCCAATTGCTCCACCATTCAGATGATGGTTGCTCTCAAGCCTATTCATGATCGGGCAAGGATTAAACGTATAGTGGTTTCAACCTACCAGGCGGTTTCCGGTTCCGGCGCCAAGGCAATTGCTGAACTGGACCAACAGGTTAAATCATATGCCGAAGGTAAACCTCTTAGCAATTCTGTATATCCGCATCAGATAGCTTTCAACTGCCTGCCGCATATTGATACATTTCTTGATAACGGCTACACCAAGGAAGAGATGAAAATGGTCAATGAGACCAGGAAAATTTTTGAGGATCCCACCATTGGGGTAACTGCCACCACGGTTCGTGTGCCGGTATTTTTTGGGCATTCTGAATCAGTCAATGTTGAAACGGAGAAAAAAATAACTGTGGCAGAGGTAAGAGAACTGCTGGCAACGGCGCCGGGCATCAAGCTGGTTGATGAGCCGGAGAAGAACATCTACCCGTTGGCTACAGACTGCGAGGGAAGTTTCGATACCCTGGTGGGCAGGATCAGGGAGGATGACTCCATTGCCAACGGCATAAATCTCTGGGTGGTCTCCGATAATATATTGAAAGGTGCGGCGTTAAATGCTGTACAGATTGCCGAAATAGTGACGAAGGACTACCTGTAATTGAGAATAATAGGGGGTACAGCCAAGGGGCGCCGGCTGCAAACCCCACCTAAAAGCACTGCAAAAAGAACCGGCCGTCCTGTAATCCGACCTACTGCTGACCGGGCGCGTGAAGCGCTGTTTAGCATTATCGGCAGTGAAGTTGAGAACGGTGAGGTCCTTGACCTTTTTGCCGGTACCGGTGCCCTTGGACTGGAAGCGTTGAGCAGGGGTGCCAGGTCCGCTGTTTTTGTGGATAAGAATTCACAGTCCATTAAACTTATTCAAAAAAATATTGAATTATGCGGCTTTTCTGACAAATCCTCTGTAATAAAAAGGGACTTGGCGAAAAGTCTTTCTTTTTTAGAAAAAATTCTGCCGGGTAAAGAGTTTTCACTAATTTTTATTGATCCTCCGTATAAAAAGGGGCTATCTCTTAACATGATAAAAGAGTTATCCTCAGGGAGCCTTGTTGGCGTCTTCGGGGTTGATCATTGTTGAAGATGATGCGGATATAGAGTTGCCAAGATCCATGGGCTTGTTGACCCTGATTGACCAGAGGCGGTACGGCGATACCGGTTTCTGGTTATATCGGGCTGCAAAACAGACCAACAATAGCTGTAAATGCTGTTCTGAGCGAGGGGTGGATGCAATGGGTGAATTAAATGAAAGGATAGCTATCTATCCAGGTACCTTTGATCCGATAACCATGGGGCACCTGGATATTCTGAACCGGGCGCGGGAGCTTTTTGACCGGGTTATTGTGGCGGTTGCTCAGCATCCAAGCAAAAAGCCTCTTTTTTCTCTTGATGAACGTCTGCAGATGATTCGGGATTGTTTTGAAGGAACCGACAGGGAGATCGAAGTGGAGGCTGTTTCAGGTCTGATTGTCGAGTATGCTTACCAAAAGGGCGCCAAAACCATTGTCAGGGGATTGCGGGCGGTATCGGATTTTGAATATGAACTACAGCTTGCCCTGATGAACAGAAGGCTGGAAAGGCATGTTGAAACGGTTTTCCTGATGACCGGTTTCCGCTGGATATTCATCAGTTCCAGTATCATCAAGGATGCTGCCCAGCATGGCGGTGATGTCAGCACCTTGGTGCCCGATCATGTACAACAGAAATTAAAAGAAAAGTACGGAATCGAATAAGAGTAAATCTATTAGAACTGGTTTAATGACTACTGACTTCAGGTTGGAGCATTCTCTGCCAATCGCTGCAAAAGAGATTCATTTTAAATATACCCGCGCTCCCGGTCCGGGCGGCCAACATGTCAATAAAGTGTCAACCGCAGTGCAGCTCCGGTTCGATGTGACCAATTCCCCGTCAATATCTGATGATATTCGCAACCGGCTCATAAAGATATCCGGACACCGCGTAACCAATAAGGGAATCCTGCTCATCAATGCAAGCCGATTCCGCTCTCAGGAACTGAATCGCCGTGATGCTTTAAGCAGGTTGGCCGATTTACTGGACAGGGCCGCATTTATACAAAAAACTCGCCGTAAAACCAAACCAACCACTGGTTCAAGAAAGAAAAGACTTGAGTCCAAAAAGCGCCGTTCCAAATTGAAGCATTGCCGACGATCTGTCCTTCGGTTTGGTGATTAACCCTGCCTGCTGTACCTCATTGAAAAAAAACAAAAAATAATTTTAATCTGAAGAGTCATATAACTAGTGGATAAAAGAGAATTTTTTCCTGTATTTGTAACATAGTAAGTGTTCTGCCGACCTTGACTGTAGTAGTGAAATTGATTAATTATATGAGGTTAAAGCGAGAGTGGCGGAACTGGTAGACGCACTGGACTTAGGATCCAGCGCACTAGCGTGCATGGGGGTTCAACTCCCCCCTCTCGCACCAGGAGAAATGAAGTTTTCGGCAACAGCCGTTTGAGAAATAAAATAGAGGCTTTTAACTATAAGTAATTTTGGAATAAGGAAGGGAATGAATGCAAGTTACAATTGATGAAGTAGGCGGATTGACCAAGAGATTGAAAATAGTTCTTCCCAAGGAGGACGTTGAGAAAGAACTTGATGACGGATTCCGCAAGTTAAAAAGTGAAGCAAAAATAAAGGGCTTTCGGAAAGGCAAAATACCGCGTCATATCCTTGAGCGAACCTATGGCCAGCAAGTGCGGGCTGAAGTGGCGGAGAAACTGGTGCAGGCCACCTATGTTGATGCTTTGGAGAAGGAAAAACTGGATGCGGTTGTGCATCCAGGGATTAAATCGCCGGTTTTTGAAGATGATGGCACTTTTTCCTACGAAGCGGAAGTCGATACCCGCCCACAGTTTGAGCTGGCTGATTACAAGGGCGTAGAAATTGAAAAAGAAGAGATCGCGATCACTGATGGTGATACCAATGCGGAACTTGAACGTTTGCGCAAGGAAATGGCCCCCTTGCGGAGTGTTGAAGACCGCTCCATCCAGGAGAACGACATCGCCATAGTTGATTTTCAGGGTTTCCATGAAGGAGAGCCGATAAAGCAGGTAGATGGTGTAAATATCAATGTTGATGTTGGCAGCGGACGTCATGGTGAAGAGTTTGAAAAGAAACTTGTCGGCATGCAGAAGGACGAGGAATCCAGCGTTGAAGTTGATTTCACTGCTGATTCTCCCAATCCGGTGCTGGCCGGCAAAAAAGTCGAATTCAAAATAAAGGTAAATGATGTTAAGGAGCGCGTCCTGGCTGACCTGGATGATGAGTTTGCCAAGGATGTCGGTGAAGAGTTTGATTCATTGGATGCCTTGAAAAATCATATCCGTGAGAAAAAAATATCAGAAAAAGAGCAGGCCCAGGAGGCTGAAATTTCTGACAGGATTATGGCAAAGCTTGTTGAGGCAAATGAATTTGATGTGCCTCGACGCCTTGTGCAACATGAAATTAATGAATATCTTAATCAAACAGAGGAAACGTTGCGACGCGGTGGAATGACACTGGAATCAGCTGGTATCAATCGTGCAGAAGCGGAAGAAAACTACCGGGAAACTGCTCAAAAAAGGGTCAAAGGCGATTTTATTCTCAAAAAAATATCTGAACTCGAGTCCATAAAGATAGAAGATGAGGATATCAATAATGGTTTTGGCAGAATTGCTAAGCAGTATAATATGACTGTGCCGGAAGTAAAAGGATACTTCAAAAGCCGCGATGATATGCTGCCGTTTATCAATGAACTGTTGAACGAGAAGATATTGAAGTTTTTGCGTACCGAGGCAAAGTACGTCCCAATCTCCCAGAAAAAGGAAGAAGCAGACAAGGAAGTCAATAAAGACGAGTCAGCAGGAGAAGAGGCATGAACCTTATTCCCATGGTCGTAGAACAGAGTCCGCGTGGTGAGCGGGCCTATGATATTTATTCAAGGCTTCTTAAGGAGCGCATCATCTTTTTAGGCACACCGATAACAGATGAAATCGCCAGTCTCGTTATCGCCCAGATACTTTTCCTGGAAGCCGACGATCCTGATAAGGACATCACCTTTTATATAAACTCGCCGGGTGGTGTTGTGACAGCCGGACTGGCAATTTATGATACAATGAATTATGTGAGATGCGACATCGTAACTCTCTGCATGGGGCAGGCCGCCAGCATGGGGGCACTTTTGCTGGCTGCCGGTACAGAAGGTAAACGCTATGCACTGCCTAATTCAAGAATCCTTATCCATCAGCCCATGGGAGGATTTCAGGGACAGGCGACAGATATAGATATCCATGCCCGGGAAATTTTACGCATGCGTAGTGATTTAGATAAGATACTCGCTTTTCATACCGGCCAGAATATCAGGAGGATAAAAAAAGATACTGAACGTGATTTCTTCATGAGTGCAGAAGAGGCAAAGAAATACGGCATTATAGATAAAGTTCTTGAAAAACGTTCTAAATCAGAGAAGGAGACGCAGTCGTGAGTAAAAAACATACCGATGATGGTGATGCGACATGTTATTGTTCATTCTGCGGTAAGAGCCAGGAGGATGTGGTCAAGCTGATTGCCGGCCCTGCTGTTTACATCTGTGATGAATGTGTCGAGTTGTGCAATGAGATTGTTCTTGAAGATACAGGGACAGACGATGGTGATGTTACGCTGAGTTCTGAAGTACTTAAACCCATTGAGATCAAGAGTCATCTGGATGATTACGTGATTGGTCAGGATTTTGCTAAACGGGTTCTGGCTGTGGCAGTCCACAATCACTATAAACGCATCGATGCCTTAAGCAGGGGGGAAGACAATACCGTTGAGCTGCAGAAAAGCAACATCATCCTGATCGGTCCTACCGGTAGCGGCAAAACCCTGATGGCCCAGACCCTGGCCAAGATCCTCAATGTACCTTTCACCATGGCCGACGCCACCACTCTGACAGAAGCCGGCTATGTTGGTGAAGATGTTGAAAATATACTTGTTAACCTTTTGCAGGCTGCTGATTACGATGTAAAAAAGGCAAGCCGTGGCATCATATACATTGACGAGATCGACAAAATAGCTCGAAAAACCGACAGTCCTTCAATCACCCGCGATGTTTCCGGCGAAGGGGTTCAACAGGCCCTGTTGAAGATAATTGAAGGCACGATAGCCAGTGTGCCGCCAAAGGGAGGCCGTAAGCATCCACAGCAGGAACTGGTGAAGATTGACACCAGCAATATCCTGTTTGTCTGCGGTGGTGCCTTTGTTGGCCTGGAAAAAGTGATCAAGAAACGGACCGGTACCAAATCCATTGGTTTTGGTGCCAAGGTGGTTAGTTCCAAGAAGAAGAAAATGGGTGACTACCTGGCCCAGGTTCGACCTGAAGATCTTCTGCATTTCGGGCTGATACCGGAGTTGATGGGCCGGCTGCCGGTTATTGCCACCATGAAAGAACTTGATGAAGATGACCTGGTCCTTATTCTGCGGCAGCCCAAGAATGCATTAACCAAACAGTATGAAAAGTTGTTTGAATTTGACAATATCCGTTTGCGATTTACTGAGGGTTCTCTGCGGGCAATAGCCAAGGAGGCTCTGAAACGTAAAGCCGGTGCCAGGGGATTGCGGTCAGTGATAGAAACCGCCATGCTTGACGTGATGTATGAATTACCATCAGAACCTGATGCCCGGGAATGTGTTATAAGTGAACAGGTCATAGTGAACGGGGATTATCCGGTTGTCCTGTTTGAAAATACCAAGAAAAAGAAAACCGCTTAGTGGAATCTTATGACTGACCTAAATGCAGAATATAATATTTATCCTTTAATGCCGTTACGGGACATCGTCGTGTTTCCTCATATGGTGGTGCCGCTCGTTGTCGGGCGCCAGAAATCCATAAAGGCACTTGAAAATGCCATGGCCAAAAAGACCGAGATTTTTCTGGCCACCCAAAAGGATGCCAATGAAGACAACCCGCAGCCGGAATCCATCCATATGGTCGGCACCACTGCCGTGGTTATGCAGCTTCTGAGGCTGCCGGACGGCACTATTAAGGCACTTGTCGAGGGTAAACGGCGCGGTGCGGTTATTTCTTTTCAGCAGAATCCAAATTTTATGATGGTCGAGGTGGATGAAGTTGAGGAAACTGATAATTCCGGCCCGGAAGTATTAGCCTATATGCGGGAAATACGCGGCGCTTTTGATGAATATATCAAGACCAATAAAAAAATCCCCAAAGAGGTCCTGAAATCTCTTTCAGCGATCAGTGATCCGGCTCGTTTTGCCGATGTGTCTGTATCGCATCTCCCCTTGCAGACCAAGGAAAAGCAGGAGATTCTCGAAGTCTTTTCTGTCCTGAAAAGAATGGAAATCATCCTGGAATTTATCCGGCGGGAAATTGAGATTGTCAAGCTGGAAGTAAAGATCCGCGGCCGGGTCAAAAAGAAAATGGAAAAGACCCAGAAGGATTACTACCTCAGTGAGCAGATGCGGGTCATCCAGCAGGAAATGGGCGGTGGTGAAGACGACGGCAGCGGTCTGGCTGAACTGGAAAAAGCCATAAACAAGAAAAAGCTGCCCAAGCATGTGTCAACCAAGGTGACGCAGGAATTCAAGAAGCTGAAATTCATGCAGCCCATGTCAGCTGAGGCCACTGTCATTCGAAACTACATTGACTGCATCTTAAGCCTGCCATGGTATGAGAAACAGAGAAGCAAAATTGATATTACCGAGGCGGAAAAGATCCTGGAAGAAGATCATTACGGCTTGAAACAACCCAAGGAAAGGATCATTGAATACCTGGCTGTCCAGGCCCAGGTCAAGAAGATCAAGGGACCCATCCTTTGCCTGGTAGGCCCTCCTGGAGTGGGTAAAACATCGCTCTGTAAATCTGTTGCCCGGGCCATGAGCAGGACATACATACGCTTGTCCCTGGGAGGTGTTCGGGATGAGGCTGAGATTCGTGGACACCGCCGGACCTATATTGGCGCACTGCCCGGCAAGATCCTGCAATCCATGCAAAAGGCAAAGGTGATAAATCCGTTATTCTGCCTGGATGAGGTCGACAAGATGAGCATGGATTTCCGGGGTGATCCAGCCTCTGCCCTGCTTGAGGTGCTCGATCCGGAACAGAACCATTCCTTTAACGATCATTACCTGGACCTGGATTATGACCTTTCGGATGTTTTCTTTGTGACCACTGCCAACAATCTGCATGCCATCCCTGCACCGCTGCAGGACCGGATGGAGATCATCAAGCTGGAAGGGTATACTGAAGAGGACAAGCTGAAGATCGCTGAGGGCTTTCTGATCCCGAAACAGCTTGAGGTCAACGGCTTTAAAGAGGACGACATCTTATTTAATGAGGCCAGTATCCTTGAAATAGTCCGGCGCTATACCAGGGAAGCTGGGGTCCGTAATCTCGAGCGCAATATTGCGGCCATCTGCCGCAAGGTTGCCAGGGACCGGCTTAAAAAAGGTGAACTGGAGAGAAAGTACCGGATCACTGTCAAGACCATTCATAAATACCTGGGCATACCGCGATACCGTTTCGGCCTGGCCGAGGAAAAGGATGAGATAGGATTGTCAACCGGACTGGCCTGGACCGAGGTCGGCGGCGAGCTGCTGCAGATCGAAACAACCCTTATGCCGGGCAAAGGCAAGCTGACCATTACCGGTAAGCTGGGCGAGGTTATGCAGGAGTCTGCCCAGGCGGCCTTGAGTTATGTGCGGTCCAGGGCAATCGGACTGGGGCTGCTGCCTGATTTTTACCAGAAACTGGACATCCATGTACATGTCCCGGAAGGGGCAATCCCTAAGGACGGACCGTCGGCCGGCATTACCATGGCTACTTCCATTGTTTCAGCGCTCCTGAAGATCCCGGTCCATCGAGATATTGCCATGACTGGAGAGATAACGCTGCGGGGCAGGGTGCTGCCCATCGGCGGCCTGACGGAAAAACTGCTTGCTGCAAGACGGGGCAATATCAAGCATGTGCTGATCCCCAAGGAAAACGAGAGAAATCTAAAAGAAGTGCCGGCACGGGTCTTGAAAATGCTGCACATCGAGCTGGTTGAACACATGGATGAGGTGCTTGAAAAGGCACTTGTCCTGTCAAAAGGCCATATCCTGCTCAGCGATGTGCCGTTGGAATCCGTCAGCCCGGAAATTGCGGCAACGGTTAACAATGTGCCGCATTAAGAAATAAAGAGTTTATTGTTAGTTTTTTGCTTGACTTACCAAAGGTCTAACTGGTATTAAAACGCTTCCATTTATGGAGGGCGGGTAGCTCAGTTGGGAGAGCATCGGCCTTACAAGCCGGGGGTCACAGGTTCAAGCCCTGTTCCGCCCACCAACGATAGCAAGGGATTGCAGGCGACAGTGTTTGTAATCCCTTTTTTCATGGGCGTTACAGGCTGACGCTGCCTTGAATCACTATCTATTGCTTGCTTTGCCATTTTTGAATTTTCCATTTTTAAAACAGGGTGCAGATTGGGTGCAGATTGGGTGCAGTTTCTACCCTAATTCACAGCCGCTTTTTTAAGTTCATTTCCTGCCATAAAATCCAGTTCATCAACCTCGGATTTTTGCTTTCCAGGCATCCAATGAGTGTAGGTATCAAGAGTCATTTTTAATGATGAATGTCCAAGCTGACCGGATACGTCATTAATGTTATGTCCTGCATTAATCCGGATGGTTGCATAGGTGTGTCGCAGATCATGGATTCTGATTGTCCGTAGTTCTGCTTTTACCAATGCTTTCTTGAATACACGCCTGCGCCAGTTATGGGTATCAATCATCCCGCCTGCGCTATTCATAAACAGATACTTGGGCAGGCTGCCTTGACCCATTTTAAGGCCCTTTTTCTTACAGTCATGCCGATACAGTTTCAATGTATCCGCTAAATGCTGGCTCATATCAACACGCCTAGTCTTGCCGTTTTTAGGCTTTGAAATGTAACCCCTGACAATAGACCGGTTAATCTCAATAAACCGCCCTGAGAAGTCAATATCACAGAATTTAACGGCCAATGCTTCACCTATACGGACACCGGTGCGGGCAAGCAGCAGGAATAGGGGATACTGGTCTGGAAAATGCTCCGCTACTGTATCTAATAAATGCTGTAGTTCTTCAGGGGTCAGCGGATTAATGCTGTCGTTATCAGTTTTCTTGGGAAAAACCTTTTTCAAGCCAAGTGCAGGATTGGAATTAATAATTTCATCATCCAATGCACTGTCAAGCACCCCTGAAATTACACTCCTGATATGCTTAACCGTATCGGCTGCAAGTCCCTGATTGATCTTGTCCAGCAGGAAATTTTTTACCTTGCCCCTTGTAATGTCCTGTAACAGCATTTTATCAAATACAGGCCGGACATGGTTTCTCAGGATTGCTTCATAATCGGTTTCTGTGGATCTCTTGCAAGTTGCCGGTACTGTGGTTTTCATCCAGGCATCAGCGTATTGCTTGAATGTGATACCTATTTTCTTTTCTTCAGGTTCATCTAGCCGAAACTGGCCTTTCTTAATCTTCTTTTCAATCTCACGTTTCAGCTTGTCAGCGTCTTTCTTCTCACCGACCTTGGTTGAAGTGCGTTTGCCGTTCAGGGCAACGAATACCCAGTACGGCTGGCCCCTGCCTCTTGTTTTTTTGTCTGACGGTTACTCCCATAATTTCACCTCTTATTTGCCTTTTTTCCCTTTAATACGTTTTTGTAGCTCTTTGTCCTTGCCGAAATGTTTTTCATATAACTTTAGGTCTGCATCTATTTGGTCTTTTAGCGATTGTGTCCATTTTAAAACTTCTTCTTTGTGGGTTTGTTCGGTTGTTTCAACTGCTTCGGCAATAGCTTTTTGGCAGATTTTTGAAACATTAAGTGCCTTTCTGGCCTCCTTTGTGTACTCTTTATAGGAGTCGCTGAAATTGTCCTCAGATAGACTCTTTTTGAGTCTTATTAATCTTTCATGCAATTCATCAGGAATTGTGATGCTAAGTGTTTTTGCCATATACCCTCCTTTGATTAAATTGACTTTATATATATATGTGCCATGAAATACAAATAATATATATAAATTAAAAAATCAAGAAGAAATATATATAATAATAAGTTAGTTTATTTTGGAAGTACATGCCGTTTCATGGTATCCATTGGATATGTTGACTGGATTTTAAGTTGCTAAAACTAAAGATGTTGGCAAGACATCTTTACTTGGAATATCAACTGTGCTTATATTGTAAAATAGTAACGCAAAATCAATAATATTTGTATTGGGAAAATGTATCTGCCCACTCACCCATTGCAGGTGTTGTGGGCTTTATTATTTTGGATGTATAGGGGTAGTTGATATGAAACCTGAAAAATACAAAGGATTTTTGATAGTTGAAGCCCCTGGACAGATGTTTAAAGCCACGAAAATAGTAGAATCTGCCCATTTCAAATCCCCCCTTAATGCCTGCACAGTAGAATCTTTAAAAATCTCCATAGATTATACCCTGAAGAAAAAGAAACCAGTTATTAGAAATAAACCAGTTAACAATCAGGGCTAAGCATGGAGAATTCCTGATGTCATGAGGATCAAACTACATGTAACACTCCCAATATCAACCTTGGCTAGCAGCACCATTTAAGAAAATCAAGATTGCCAGTGGATATATTGAGTCAGATTTTGTATTACAAAACTAAAGATGTTGGCAAGTAATCTGCAATTTTTATCTACCTGCCAAATCACCCTGCCGTCATATGTGAAATTCAGAGAATAGAAATTTTTTAATAAAGAGTTGCTATTGAGCGAATGACCTTATTTTTTTATCATTCTGTTACCTAATGCGGTAGAGAAAATTACCAAATAACTTGATGCAACTTTGCATTTATTTTGCTAGACATACTTATACTTTTTGAACCATACCATACCGGACACATGGAATTTATCGCCCAATAATAAAGGAGATTGCTATGAAGTCTATTGTATGTGGAGTATTGGCAGTGGCAGGTTTATCTCTTTGCATGCTTACCACATCAGCGTATGCTGATTATGGAGGCAGTGTTCAACCGGAGGATGTCAAGGGGGTGTTCAAATCCCCCGGTTATTCGCCCTATGCCGGGCGCAACTTTCCTAATAAAGTTCTTTGGGGTGATACCCATCTGCACACCTCGCTGTCGCTCGATGCCCGGGCCTTTGGTGTCATTTTGGGCCCGGAAGAGGCATACCGTCTGGCCCGCGGTGAGGAGATCACAGCCTCGCACGGTGAGCGAATTAAGCTTTCCCGGCCGCTGGACTGGCTCGTGGTGAGCGATCATTCCGACGGCATGGGTACAATGAACGAGATCATTGCCGGCAACTCTACACTGCTGCAGGATCCCACAGTCAAGGGTTGGTATGATAAGCTGCAACAGGGTGGGGATGCTGCGTTAATGGCTGTGATGGATATCATAGATACCTTTACAACCGGGAATATCCCGCCAATCCTTCTTGAGGAGGATTTCATCGGTTCGGTCTGGAAAGATTATCTTGAAATTGCCGAGAGATACAATGATCCTGGTCGTTTTACCACTATCATCGGTTACGAGTGGACCTCCACCGAGGGCGGCAATAACCTGCACCGCAATGTGCTTTACCGGGATGGCGCTGACCAGGCACGGAGGATGCTG